>Ga0316197_10000098_pt1 | contig 67638 bp, 55 predicted proteins | sample OudBiesiAoxic_MG_FD_204939 | JGI IMG/M metagenome (GOLD analysis project Ga0316197, IMG submission 204939) | Coastal sediment microbial communities from Oude Bieten Haven, Netherlands - site A oxic | ecosystem: Environmental > Aquatic > Marine > Coastal > Sediment | place: Netherlands... | reverse complement strand
TATGGTGTTTTAATGAACCCGATGTTGCTTACGCTATTTATAATAGCCAGCTCCCAGTGATCAGTGCCGTAGGTCATGAAATAGATGTCACCATTAGTGATTTTGTTGCCGATCTTAGAGCTGCGACGCCATCGGCAGCAGCGGAGTTAGTAAGCCAACATAAAACATTTGTTTCTACTCAACTCAATAACTTAGTCGCCCGTCTTAAGCAATCTATGCAGAATAGAATGCAACATAAGACCCACCAGCTAAGTGTATTAAAACAAACCTTATTGCAGCACGATCCTAAACATAAATTACAACAGCAGACACAAAATTTAGATGAATTAAGCCTGCGCTTACAACATGCTATGCAACAAAAAATGCAACAGCAACAACACCTAAATTCACAGTTAAAAAATCGATTACAGCAAGCTAGCCCTGCGCATCACATTAATATTGAACTGCAAAAGCAACAACAATTAAAACGTCAATTAATACAAGCGATGGCGGCAAAATTAAATAATGCAGAACAACACTTACATCATCAAATACAACAACTAAATGCCTTTAGCCCACTAGCTACCTTAGCCCGTGGTTATGCAATAGTTAAAGATGAAAAAGGCAAAGTAAGCACTGATCCTGCAAAACTCAAAGTTGGTGAAACAGTTGAAGTGACCCTTGATAAAGGGCAGTTTAAAGCACAGGTTATTTAGTTGTAGTTATTTTAAAACTGTCCTGATGTAAGCATGTAATTGTATGGTTTTTTGATTGATTGATTGATTGATTGATTGATTGATACAGTCTAAGTAAATGTATTCATTAATAAAAAACAAAAAGGGCTTGATACAAATTGTATCAAGCCCTTTTTAGTTATTTCAGCTAAAAATTTAGCTTCGTATTACATCACTAAGAACGGATTAAGTTATCGCTAATACCAATCCATTTATAGGTAGTTAGCTCAGGTAAGCCCATTGGACCACGTGCGTGTAGTTTCTGTGTCGATACAGCCACTTCCGCCCCTAAGCCAAATTGGCTACCATCGGTGAAACGTGTACTGGTATTAACATAAACCGCCGCCGAGTTAACCGCATTGATAAATTTATTCGCCACCGTAAAGTCATTAGTCAATATACCATCGGAATGCTCTGAACTATGCTCACGTATATGCATCAAAGCTTCATGTAAGTTAGCCACCACTTTAACGCCTAAGTTTAAAGATAACCATTCACGTGAAAAGTCGCCTTCTTGAGCAAGCTGTGCATCATCACCTAAAATAGCTTTCGCTTTTTCTTCCGCCACTAACGTGACGCCTAGCGGTAATAAATGTGCGGCCAGTTTAGGTAAGAAAGACTCAGCAATATCAGCTTCAACTAATAATGTATCTAATGCATTACACACACTTGGACGTTGCACTTTAGCATTTTCGATAATCGCTAATGCTTTTTCAACATTCACTGTTTTTTCTGCAAATAAATGACAAATGCCAATACCACCAATAATCACTGGAATAGTACTGTTTTCTTTACAGAATTTTTGCAGACCTGCGTTACCACGTGGAATGATCATATCCACATACTTATCTAATTTTAATAACTCACCTACTAATGCACGGTCTGTATTTTCTATATATTGTACTGACGTTTTTGGCAAACCGACTTTCTCTAACGCACTTTGAATAAATTTAACTAACACTAAGTTAGAGTTAATGGTTTCTTTACCACCACGTAAAATACTCGCGTTACCTGTTTTTAAGCTCAATGCGGCAATATCAATGGTTACATTTGGACGCGCTTCATAAATAACCCCTAGTACTCCAACCGGTACGCGACGTTTACAAAGCTTCAAACCATTTTCTAATAACTTACTATCAAATTCTTCACCCACCGGGTCAGAAAGTCCAATCACACTGCGTAAGTCACCAATAACACCCGCTAAGCGTGTTTCATCTAATAACAAACGATCTAATAAAGCATCGGTTAGTCCTGCCGCTTTACCTGCTTCAATATCTTTTTTATTTGCTGCGACTATTTCTGCAACATTTGCCTCTAATTCAACTGCAATCGCTTCAAGCGCTGCATTTTTTGTAGTCGTATCAGTGATTGCCAACTCGTAACTTGCTTCTTTCGCTTGTTGACCTATTTGTTGTAAATTCATTTCTACTCCTTTCAACAGGCTCCAAAATAAGGGAGCCTTGATTATAAAATAACTAGATCATCTCGGTGTAATACAACCCGACCGTGTTCATAACCTAATATTTTTTCAATTTGATCTGAGTGTTGACCCTTTATCCGCTCTATGTCGGCGCTTTTATAACGCACGATACCGCGGGCAATCTCTTTACCTTTATGGTTACAAACTGAAACAACGTAACCACGTAAAAAGTTCGACTGTACAGAGCGAATACCTTTTGCTAGTAAACTACTACCACCATGAACGATGGCTTGCTCTGCACCTTGGTCAACAACAATCTTTCCTGCTGGGCGTGAGCCCGCAAAGATCCAATTTTTTCTTGCTTCCAAACGGTTATTTGCAGACACAAATTTTGTGCCCACTGGTAGACCATTTGCGGCATCTAAAATAACATTTTTACGCTGGCCTGATGCTATCACGACTTCAATACCCGCTCGATTAGCAACAGTAGCAGACTCAATTTTTGTGGCCATACCGCCAGTCCCTAACCCACCAACACTTCCGCCTGCAAGGTTATGAATAGCTTCTGTTATTTCAGTCACTTCTGTAATTAATTTTGCATCGGGATTACTGCGCGGATCAGCAGTAAATAACCCTTGTTGATCGGTTAATAATATCAACTGATCAGCATCCGCTAATAAAGCAACTAATGCAGACAAATTATCGTTATCGCCTACTTTTATTTCACGTGTAGCCACTGCGTCATTCTCATTCACTAATGGAATAATACGGTGTTTTAATAATGTATTGAGTGTGTCACGTGCATTAAGAAAACGACCTTTATCATCGAGATCTGCACGTGTTAGCAACATTTGCCCGACATGTAACCCGTATATTTTAAAAAGGTTTTCCCATTCTCGAACAAGTTGCCCTTGACCTACTGCGGCTAACATTTGTTTATTCGCAATAGTGGGCTCAATATTAGGCATATTTAAATGCTCTTTACCTGCGGCAATGGCGCCTGAGGTGACCACAATAATAGGGTGGCCTTGTTGATGCAATATCGCACACTGGCGAACTATTTCAACCATTTGTGCTCGGTCTAGCTTAGTGGTTCCGCTGGTTAATACGCTGGTACCCAATTTAACTACAATTGTTTTTTTATTCGCGTTCATTTATTTATGCTTCATTTCAGAAAAATAAAAAAGCTCAATTTACATGAGGTGATCTACCAATAATAACCGTCATTGAGCTCAAAAAAAAACAGCAACTTAAATAGCTGCTGTTGATCAGTATATCATTATTGCACCCATTAAAGGGGCAAAAATATAGAGAGCTTAAAACTTATAAAGATAGCTAACTATTCTGCTCTGTTAATTCATAACCCATTTCGACATCAATCATTTCAGTTAAATTTTCAATAAAGGTATTAAATGACTGATCAATTTGTAGCATTTCTTTTTTAGTTATTTTACTGCTAACCCAATTGCCTTCAATATCATACAGCCCATTATAGCGCTGATAAGTAAATGTATTACCACTACGTGTTAATTCAGCCCACCAACCTAAAAATATTCTTTCCTCTGGCTCCTTTTTATCATTAACACATATTTCTAAACAATCAAAAAAGAACGTTTTTTCGTCTGACTTTAATTTACGAAAATAAGGTCCAAAATCAGTAAATAACTTGAATAATCGCCCACGTGATGGTCCCTTTATGAGAGTATCTGACATGTTAAGAGGCTTCCTTGTATAATTTAATAGCTATCAATAATATCTTCAATATATCACTTACTCTTGTAAATGTTTTGTTAACCATTGTGCAGAGTACTCTAAAGATCTCAAATAAGAGTCAAAAATGGGAGGTTTGTCAATAATCTTAGACTCACTCCCATAGCTTGCCCGCGCAATTAATTTTAAGTCCTGCTCATTACACATAATATCCTGTGAATGGCCAATACTCAGCATCGGCGTATTAATACGTTTACGCCCTAACAATCCCTGTTTAATTAGTGAAAAAGGAACACAAAGTTGATATAAACTTGCTACATCGGAATGGCTCATTTGCATACGACTAGCAAGGCAATCTAAGGTCATTGGAGGTAATTTTGAAAAGTTATCAAAGCTATCAAAAACACTACCCACGGCGGCACCAACACTCACCACTGAACGTACTCGTTTCGGCTCGACATAAGCCAAGCGATTTAGTGCATTACCGCCCATACGCATTCCCATTAAAGCAACTCGAGACTGATCTACCCATGGCACATTATCCATATGGTGCAACACCGCTTGGTGTAAATTAGAAGTATCTTGCTCTAATTTAATATGATTGGAGAAACCAACCCCTGGCATGTCGACAGTTAACATTGCAATACCAGCCGGTTTTAACTGCTTTTCGAATAAAGGCAATAAATCACACTGCAAGGTATCAATACCACCGCTCACAATCACCACTGGGTGGATAGTTAGATCGTGCGGTAAATGTAAATAACAACGTACTGTTTTACCTTTAAAGGGAACCTCAATCTCTTTTAATAAGGCGTTCTCATCCTGTTCAAAAGCTTTACGATAATTACTGAATGCTAACGTTTGCGCCTGAATACTGCTTTCATCTCCCTTAAGATGCGGATAACTTGCCACACTATAATATTGAGAAGCGAGATAATAAGCATTTTTAGCTTGTTCTTTTTGACCATATTGTACGAGTTCATTAGCCTGCTTTTGAAATTGCATGGCTTTTTTTGACCACTCATAGCTCCAATTACCCGAACGGAATCCAACCACGGTATCTAATAAATCGGGATCACTGCGTTTATTAGTAGAAGCACTTATTTTGGCAAGCACTTCATAGCAGTCAATAATATCTAACCCCTGCCAAGCCCATTGCAGTAATTTAAGCAGTCGATACCACCCCACCTTTTCCTCACCGTCCATGGTTGAGTTATACAATTTTTTATTTTTCTTAGAACCACTATTGCCTATCAAGGTAGAGGTTTCTTGCACATTAAACTTTTCAGAAAATAAGACTTCAGATAAATTCTCAGACATAAATTACTCATTAAATAACGGAGTTTAAAATATTTCAATAAACGAGCTAGCAGACTTAATATAGAGCTTGTGATAATGCGGCATCACCTTATTTGAAAATAATTTAAAGCAAAAGTTCACGAAAATAATCCGCATTACACTCAAACAGAGTTTACTGTAATCTACTGGCACCCAATAAAACCGAGTGCAGTGGACTTAGAATAACATGTTAATAATTACCAACCATGACAAAACGCAACAATTCTAGTTAGCGTTCTAGTAAACTCATCTCGAATAAGTATTTTCTATGCAGACTTAATCGGTTGATTTTATTTATACAAATAATGAATCGATAGCAATGACATATTCAATCTCAAGTTTAATCAGCCCCCTATTCGTTTATTCACCTACAGCTTGCCATTGACACACTATGACTTATAGGGTGTCAATTTCACGACGATACAATGATAGATAATAAATAAATGTTATTTATTATTACGCTAAAAAAATATCACTATAATTCTTGAGCATTCGATCTATAACTGCAATGAAGCCGTCACATAAAAAAACACCTGCCATCATCCAACTAAAATAAACATTTAAACCTTTGTTTTAATGTAATTAAAATAAATAACAACAACTTATTATGCGAGCCTAAGTTTGATAATTTTTAATTAGAAACTATTAAAGATCAACTTAAGATCTTTTTTATTTGCACAATTATCAAACAAAAAAAGTTGGCATAAATACTGCAAATAACTGTTCAAATACTATTCATATAGTAGTAATAAAATAAAAGTAGGGGCTAAAAAGTAACACAAGTTTTGTTACAGATTTAGCAAGATACTAGTTGTGACATAGATAAGGAAGCTCGCATGGAAACCATACCAAACATAAACCACAGTACTTTCGAACATACTGCGCCGCTGTTTACTGTATTTTCCAATGAACCTTTACTAAGTATTGAAGATAAGCTCGTAAGTTTAGAGTCACTGCAACAAAACTTAGACTTAAAAGAGATGATGAACAATTTTGCCGCTTTGGTGGCAGACTTTATCCGCCCTTTTAATATTCGTTTTCAATCTGCTCATGGTTTCTTTAGTTTAGTGCAAATGCAACGTAACAGTTATAGCAAAAGTTTTAATTTAGGCTCAATGGGACAATCAACTCGATTAGGCACTATCACTTATCAAAGTGAAGTTGCATTAACCTTAGACGAAGATAAATTATTAACTGAGTTACACCAATTATTATTGCCAAGTTTAAAACATGCTCTCAAGTTCTCTGAGTTAAATACAATGGTTTATCAGGATCATCTAACCAATATTGGTAACCGAGCCTATTATGATAGTTCTATTCAGTATGCCATTGAACAAAGTAACCGAACTCATCTAGGCCTGTCATTAATGATATTGGATATTAATGATTTCAAGCCTATTAATGACACTTACGGCCATCTCAAAGGTGACCAAGTATTAAAAGAGTTTGCACGAATATTAACGCAGAGTGTGCGTGCTTCGGATATGCCATTTCGTTTAGGTGGGGATGAGTTTGTGATCATATTACAACCCTCTGAAAACTGCTCTATTGCTAAAGTGCATAGGCGTATCAATCAAGCGATACTTAACAATACAATTTTAAAAGAGATAGGCTGTACATTTAGCTTAGGACATAGCCATTGGGAAATTGGCACCAGTTCAATGCAGTTATTTGAGTCAGCAGATCAAAACTTATACCAGCATAAAGCATCAACAAAAGCACTGTGATATCTGCATTTGTGGTATGTCTTTCACTTGGCATCGCCACAAACCTAGCGCTTCCAGCAGTTGACCATCGACAACAATAAAGACCACTTGATCACGTAACCAAGGCGGCACATGGTATTCGTGTAATAATTTTTTAATACTTCTTTTTTTATCTCGCCCTTCAGGTAAGCAAGTTAACTGAGTATTCAAATGAGATCTTAAGCAGCACTGCACTTTGTAACGCTTTGACAGAGAGCTATCTACCTGCGAAAAATTGACCCCCAAATAACCCACTTGCAACCATAATATAGACTCACCGGACCACAGTATAGGTTGCACTGGCAAGCTTAGGGCTTGATTAGGTACAATATATAACTGGCCTTGATAACGGCAAATAGCCACCGTCGGCATCTGTAATTTTGGTTGTTTATCACTCTGAGCCAATGCAACTTGGTCCCATAAAACCATTAACTGCTTGCTACTTGGGTATTGTAAGCCATTACTTTTAAGCCAATAGCGTAATATATTATTTCGTCTTGCTTCACTAAATTTCGATAGAGCCGCAATAGTTAATGTTTGCTGTGAAAAACGTTCTTCTATACAAACGCTTAGGTCTTGTTCTGCCACTTCATTCAATAAACTTTGCTGCTCTTGACATAACTGAGCAGTTCGCGATACTGACTGTGCAATAGCAGGCCAACGCGCAGTTAGCAGGGGTGATATTTGTTGGCGTATAAAATTACGATCAAAATCGATATTTAGGTTACTCTCATCCTCAACCCATTGCAGGTCGTGATGTTGAGCATAATCCATTAATTGCTGTCGAGAAAAGTTTAATAAAGGTCGTAATAAATAACCGTTAAAAAAAGTCTGAAAAAGACGGATCCCTTGCAAACCTGTACTACCAGATCCTCTTTTTAAAGCTAATAATAATGTTTCAAGTTGATCATCTTGATGATGACCAGTAACAACCACATCATGATCTTGCATTTTTTCTTGAAAACATTGATAACGAGCATCTCTAGCCAGTGCTTCTAAGCTAGTTCTACTTTTTCTTTCGATATCAACTTGAGAGCAAATTAATTTAACATCCAACTGCTGACAATAGGCAGTACAAAAAGCAGCCCAATGATCAGCATTGTCACTCAAACCATGATTAACATTGTGTGCAATCAGCGTTAAATAGTCACTGCTTTGTTGAACACAGCTCTGTCGAAAACGGAATAATAAATGCAATAACACAACGGAATCGACACCACCACTTAACGCCACTACGATACGCGGCTTAAGAGAACCTAAGCTAATGTGCTCAGTATCATTATTAATACTTTCAGCTGAAGTAACGGTTAGCGTAGCTAATAACTCACTAAAATGCTTTTCAAAACTTGTAAATAAATCTACCTGCATTGCTAACATCAACCTTGATCAAAATGCAAAGTCACATTGTCTTCACCTAACCATCGCCCCAACTCAAATAACAAATCATCACTTGGGGTAATAGACCATTCAATGCCAAGTTCAATTTCAACTTGTGCTTGGTGATTTTGGTAGTTAATAAAAACCGGACATAAACCACCTGAAGCGGGCGCTAATATTTCATTTAAACGAGATTGAAATTGCGGCAATGATTGCTGTTGCAGAACATTAGAAGTAATTGTTAAGCGTAATTTACTCGCAAAGCGTTCACGCGCATGGTCAATGCTCATTATTTCGCGAGCATTCATTTTCAAACCGCCATTGAAATAATCTTCACTTACCTGACCTTGTAAAACCACAATATTATCAGTGAATAATAACGCTTCATGCTGATCCAGTAAGTCAGCAAAAACCGTCACATCCATACGCGCACTTTTATCATCCAAGGTCAAAATACCCATGCGTTTACCCGCCTTGGTGACCATCACACGCATTGCTAATACTAAGCCACAAACTCGGCTATTTTGACCTCGCCCATTAACCGTTAATGCACCTAGCTTGACACAGTTAATGGCACGCAGATGTGGTTCATATTGGTTAATAGGGTGCCCAGTCAAATACAATCCTAGGGTATCTTTTTCACCTTTCAGCCATTGTTTTTCAGGCCATTTGTCAACCACGGAAAACTTATGTTCGATTTCATCGTGGTCAGTGGTTAATACACCAAATAAATCGGCTTGGCCTGATGACTCCGCTTTCTTATACTGCGAAGCTGCTGTTAATGCATCACTTAAATTAGCCATCAACGCCGCACGATGTGGCCCCAAATTATCCAACGCACCGGCTAAAATTAGCTTCTCAATAATACGTTTACCACAACGTTTTAAATCAACCCGTGTACAAAAATCAAATAAATCTTTGAATTTACCGCCTTCAGTTCTCGCTTCGATAATCGCATCAATGGGCCCCTCGCCAACACCTTTGATCGCACCGATTCCATAAATAATACGCAGGTCTTTGTCGACGTTAAACTTAAATAAACCTTCATTCACATCCGGAGGGCATAGAGTTAACCCCATGTTCTGACATTCATCCACTAGGATCACAACCTTATCGGTGTTATCCATATCCGCAGACATTACTGCCGCCATGAAGTAAGATGGATAAAATGTTTTCATCCATAAGGTTTGATATGACACCAACGCATAAGCCGCGGAATGGGATTTATTAAATCCATAACCAGCAAACTTTTCTACCAGATCAAAGATCTTCATGGCTAGCTCGCCATCAATCCCATTTTCAATCGCACCAGATTCAAAAGTTGCACGTTGTTTAGCCATTTCTTCTGGTTTTTTCTTACCCATTGCGCGACGTAACATATCGGCACCACCAAGCGTATAACCTGACAAAACCTGTGCAATCTGCATCACCTGCTCTTGATATAAAATAATACCGTAGGTCGGTGCAAGGATCTCTTTTAAGGATTCATGCTGCCACTTTTCATCTGGATAGGAAACCACCTCTCGGCCATGCTTACGTTCGATAAAGTTATCTACCATGCCCGATTGCAGTGGGCCCGGCCGGAATAATGCCACTAAGGCGATCATATCTTCAAAACAGTCTGGCTGTAATCGGCGGATCAAATCTTTCATACCGCGTGACTCTAATTGGAATACCGCGGTAGTTTCATAACGTTTTAACAATTCGAAACAAGCAGGCTCTGTTAGATCTATTTTTTCAATAAAAATAGGTTCTTCACCACGCTCATGTTTATGTGCATTGGCCATATCCAAAGCCCATTGCACAATCGTTAAAGTACGTAATCCTAAAAAGTCGAATTTAACTAAACCAGCTGTTTCTACGTCATTTTTATCGAATTGTGTTACTGGGTTATGGCCTTCATCATCACAGTACAAAGGTGCAAAATCGGTAATAGTAGTTGGTGAGATAACAACGCCACCGGCATGCTTGCCTGCATTACGAATGGTGCCTTCTAAGGTACGGCACATATCAATTAATGCGCGTACGTCTTCACTCGCATTATAGCGTTCTTGTAAACGAGGTTCCTCTTCAAAAGCTTTACTTAGCGTCATACCCGGTGTCGGTGGAACTAACTTTGAAATACCATCAACAAAGCCATAGGCATGGCCTAATACTCGGCCCACATCGCGAATAACCGCTTTTGCCGCCATGGTACCAAAAGTAATGATCTGCGATACCGCATCACGCCCATATAACTGCGCAACGTGGTCGATCACCTCATCACGTCTATCCATACAAAAGTCGATATCAAAATCGGGCATAGACACACGTTCAGGATTCAAAAATCGCTCAAACAGTAGCTCTAATTCTAATGGGTCGAGATCGGTTATTTTTAAGGCATAAGCCACTAACGATCCAGCACCAGAACCACGGCCAGGTCCAACTGGAATATTGTTATCTTTACTCCATTGAATAAATTCCATTACGATCAGGAAGTAACCCGGGAAACCCATTTTGTTAATAACTGACAGCTCTATTTCTAAGCGTTCATCATAGGGTTTTCTTATTTCAGCAAAATCTTTACTATTTTTATCAAACAAGAAATCTAAGCGAGCTTCTAACCCTTCACGAGATACTTTACAAAAAAACTCATCGATCTCTAAATCACCGGTTGGAAAGTCAGGCAGAAAGTATTCACCTAAACGTAACGTCACATTACATCGTTTTGCTATTTCAACACTGTTTTGTAACGCTTCGGGAATATCAGAAAAGAGTTCACACATCTCCTCTTCACTTCGTAAATACTGCTCAGGACTATAATCTTTGGGGCGTTTTTCATCACCAAGTGCATACCCTTGGTTAATACAGACACGAATGTCATGGGCATCAAATAATGAACGGTCTGCAAACACCACTTCATTAGTTGCAACAACCGGGAGTTGGTATTGAGCAGCCCAATCAATGGCGAGATGTAAATAATCTTCTTCAGCAACACGATTGGTACGAATTAGCTCGATATAATATCGGTTTGGAAAATACCTTTTATAGAATTCGGTGATCTCAACAGCCGCCGCAGTATTCCCCTTTAAAAGCATTTTACCTAGGTCACCGTCTTTGGCTCCCGATAATAAAATAACACCCTGTTGATGTTCTACTAACCAAGATTGTTCTAATACCGCACGACCTTTAACATGACCTCGTAAATATGCTTTTGAAATAAGCTCAGTAATATTTTTGTAACCAACCGCATCCATCGCTAATGCCGTTAAACGAAACTGTTGATCGCCTAATAACTCACTTTTAACCCAAAAATCAGCGCCCACAATAGGCTTAACACCCGCACCATGTGCCGCCGTATAAAATTTAACTAAACCACAAAAGTTAGTTTGATCAGTGATCGCCAGCGCTGGCATTTTTAATGCAGCAGTCTTAGCAACTAGTGGCTTTATTTTAGTTAAACCATCAACCATTGAAAAATCACTGTGCACACGTAAATGCACAAACTTAGGGGCTGTTAAAGGTGCTTCCATAGGTAATAACTCAGATGTTTCGGTACTCATTTCAGACATAACATTATACTTTCAAGAACCTATTTTGAAGTTAAAGCTAAAATAGCTTTAACAGGTTTAAAACTTTGTCGATATTCAGCAATCACACCGTGCGCTTCTAAGGCTGCAAAGTGTGCTTTAGTAGGATAACCTTTATGCTGAGCAAAACCATAATCTGGATAGCGTTTATCTAACTCGACCATTTCTCTATCACGGGTAACTTTAGCAATGATCGATGCTGCACTAATTTCAGCAACACGGGAATCACCTTTCACAACTGCTTCACTAGGCATTGCTAATGAAGGACAACGGTTACCATCAATAAAAACAAATTCAGGTGTTATTGATAAACCTTGTACCGCACGTTGCATCGCTAACATAGTCGCATGCAATATATTTAGCTCATCGATTTCAGCCGGTGAGGCTCTACCAATACTCACAGCCAAAGCATTGGCATTTATCTGTTCAAATAATAAAGCTAATTTTTTTTCACTTAATTTCTTAGAATCCGCTAACCCTGCTATTGGCTTTTTAGGGTCTAAAATAACAGCAGCAGTGACAACGTCCCCTACTAAAGGGCCACGCCCAACTTCATCGACCCCTGCAATAAAAGCAACATCTGGATAAATAACTTCTGGATATAGTATCTTTTTAGCGACCATTATTTATTATCTCTATTTAATAACTCAACCACCGCATTAGCAGCCTGAGTATCCGCATCACATCGAATAAGTTTATGTAACTCGGTAAAGGTCTCGACCATAGCTTGCCCGTCATGTGCGATTAAACGTTCTAACTCCGCCACTATTTTGTCTACGATACAATCATCTTGACTTAGTTCTTTAACCACTTCCCTATCTGCAATTAAATTGGGCAGTGAAGTATATTTAACTTTTATTAAAGCTTTAGCTATAAGGTAAGTGATCGGTGAAACTTTATAGGCAACAACCATCGGTGCTTTAGCTAACATAGCTTCTAAAGCTGCAGTACCAGATGCTAACAACACAGTATCTGCAGACTGCAAAACAGCACTGGATTGACCATCAATCAAAGTAATCGGAAGCGTCTCAGGCAGCGCCTCTATTTGCAGTTGGAATTGCTGTTTGCGACGGTCATTAACCATCGGCACAATAAATCGATAGTCGGGATATTTTTGATGGATAACTTGCGCTACTTGTAAAAAGATCGGTCCAAGCATCTCTACTTCAGCCTTACGGCTACCCGGTAATAAGGCCAATATTTTTTCATCAGGATTAATATTTAATTGGCCGCGCGCAGTTGATTTATCGCGCTGTAACGGTAATTGATCCGCTAAAGTATGTCCCACAAATTGGCATGGTACATTAAACTTATCATAAAAGGCTTTTTCAAAAGGTAGAAAGGCTAAAACAAGATCCGTTGCTTTGGCAATTTTATGGATACGCCATTGCTTCCAAGCCCAAACCGACGGACTCACATAATGAATCGTTTTAATGCCATGTTGCTTCAGTTTTAATTCAACCGTTAAATTAAAGTCGGGGGCATCAATGCCAATAAATATATCAGGGGGATTATTGATAAAATGTTCAATAATTGATTTTCGAATACGTAAAATACTGCGTAATTTACCTAATACCTCAACAAACCCCATTACTGACAAAGCCTCTAAAGGATGCAAAGCAGTGCACCCTTGAGCTATCATTCGAGGACCGGCAATACCTTCAAAAATAGCATTCGGGTATTGTTTTTTTAGGGCTTTAATTAACCCTTCACCTAAGATATCGCCAGATGTTTCACCGGCTATCAATCCAATACGCAATGGTTTAGTCATGCTCTACTCTTATATAATGAAGTTAAAAAAAAAGGCTCCAAAAGAGCCTTTTTTTTACGATATTTGAAGAAAATGGCTTATCTAACAATACCGCGATTTTCATCTGAAATGAAATCTAAAAGCGTTTTTAATTCTGGACAATCTGCAACATTTTCTGCTATTTCAGCTCTAGCTTGTGCCAATGTATTACCGTTACGACATAGTGATTTATAAGCACGTTTAATTTGCATAATTGTCGCACTACTAAAACCATGACGCTTTAAGCCAACGGAATTAATCCCTTGCGCTTGAACGTAATTACCCGACGCCATAAAGTAAGGCGGAATATCTTTATTAACTGCAGAACAACCGCCGATCATTGCGTATTCACCAACACGGGTGAATTGATGCAAGGCAGTTAAACCACCGATAATCACATTATTAGCCAGTTTACTGTGCCCTGCTAATGTTGCGTTATTTGACAGAATAATATTATTGCCCAGTATACAGTCATGTGCGACATGTACATACGCCATTAATAAACAATTATTACCAATCTTAGTGACGCTTTCATCTTGTGCTGTGCCACGATGAATAGTACAGCTTTCTCGGAAAACATTATTATCACCGATTTCAAGATAGGTAACTTCACCATTATATTTTAAATCTTGGCAATCTTCGCCGACCGAAGCAAATTGGAAAATTTTATTGTTTTTACCCATTTTAGTGTGGCCTTTGACCACTACATGCGGACCGACCCAGCAATCATCACCAATTTCAACATTGTCGCCGATGATGCTATAGGGACCGACCTCTACGTTTTTACCAATAATTGCATTTTCATGAATTATCGCTGTTGGATGAATTTTTGCTGTAGAATCAATCATTAAATTTCTCTTCTTGCACACATAATCATTGCCTGACAAGCGACTTCGCCGTCAACTTTAGCGATACACTCAAATTTCCCCATACCGCGACGCTCTTTAAGATAAATAACTTCTAAGTCTAATTTATCACCAGGTACAACCGGTTTACGAAAACGTACTTGGTCAATAGACGCTAAGAAATATAGTTCATTTTCTGCAGGTTTGCCGTAAGTTGCGAAAGCTAATACACCTGTTGCTTGCGCTAATGCTTCTAAAATCATCACTCCAGGGAAAACAGGCGTGCCAGGAAAGTGTCCTGTGAACTGTGGTTCATTAAAAGAGACATTTTTGTAACCTGTTAGCGTTTTTCCAGGTACATAATCAACTACACGATCGATTAATAAAAATGGGTAACGATGCGGTAGAAGATCCATGATCTCCTTTATATCAAGACTGTTTAATTCGTTAGACACGATGATTTTCCTTAGTTTTTATCTTCAATTTGTTTTTCAAGTTGCTTAACGCGCTTGAATAATTCTTCAATTTTGAATGTATAAGCAGTTGTTTTACGCCATGCTTTATTTTCTTGAGCGGGTACACCAGATGAATAAACACCTGCTTTTTTAATACTACGCATAACCATACTGTCACCAGTAATAATAACATTATCAGCAATGCTAATATGGCCATTCATCGCAACACTACCACCTACGATACAGTTCTTTCCTATTGTGGTACTACCCGCGATACTGGTACCACCAGCCACAGCAGAATGCTCGCCAATTTGCACGTTATGGGCAATTTGACACTGGTTATCAATCTTAACGCCATCACCAATAATGGTATCTGATAACGCCCCTCTATCAATTGATGTATTCGAGCCAATTTCAGCATTATCACCAATAATGACTTTACCAATTTGTGGGATCTTAACCCAAGTGCCTTGGTAAGGCGCATTACCAAACCCATCGGATCCAATAACGCTATTCGCATGAATAATGACATTTTTGCCAATTTCACAAGCATGGTAAATAGACACATTCGGATAAACTTTACAGCCAGCACCTAATTGACAGCCTTCTCCAATCACAGAATTCGCAAATAACTGCGTATTATCTCCAATCGTAACACCGGCCCCAATCACCACATTGTCTGCAATAGCTACATTATTGCCGATCACCGCAGTTTCATGAATTTTAGCTGACTCAGCAATAAGCACAGGTAAGTTGGGTGTGGTATCAAACAAACGCGCTAATAATGCATAACCTACATAAGGGTTATCCATAAATAACGCATTACCTTGATAAGTCGCCTGCATTGATGAAGGCAAGACAATCGCACTCGCCTTACATTCATCTAAGCGAGTCAGTAGTTTAATGTCTGACACAAAGGTAATATCACCTTGTTCAGCGGCTTCAAACGTCGCTAAACGTAATATTTGTAGATTTTCATCACCACTTAATTGCGCTGAAAGTTGAAGTGCTAAATCTGCTAATGAATAAGCCATAATAATCTAAACCTACTTAGTGCTAATTTTTTGAATAACTTTGTCTGAAATATCTAAAGCAGGTTTTGAGAAAACAATTTGTTCGCCGTTTAAGATCAAATCGTATCCACCTTCTTTTGCCACTTCATTAATCACTTTGCTAACGATGCTTAATACTTTTTGATTCTCTTCACCTTGGCGGCGACGGTTATCTTCTTCAAAGGCTTTACGTTTTAATTTGTACTCAGAAATTTTGCCTTCGATATCACGTTGTAACGAAGTGACTTCACTTTTATTTAATAACTCGCCATCTTTCTTAATTTTAGTTTCAATACTTTTAATGCTTTTTTCTAAACTCTGTAACTCTTCGTAACGACCTTTAAACTCACCTTCTAACTGTTTAATAATACGCGCACGTTGCGGAGACTCTTTCATCACTTTTGATGGGAATACAACACCAATTTTTGATGTGTCTGCTGCTTGAACTGCTGACACAGATACCATTGCAGCGGCTAAGGTAATTACTTTAAAAAAGGTCTTCATGGTTTTCATGCTATAACTCCGTATTAATAAATCTGTAATAAAATAAAAAAAGAAATCGTGCACTGCGTGCACATTTTAATGTCGATACAATGGTGTTATTCAAACATCCATTAACTATATTTAGAAAACATCACCGATGTTAAATGAGAACACTTCGGTTTTATCGCCCGCATAATCTTTTAATGGAACAGCCAGTGTAAAGATTAACGGTCCCATTGGTGAAACCCAAGTTAACTGAGTACCGATCGATGCACGTATACGTCCAGGTTTCGAGTAGTCGCCAGCGTAATCACAATTGAACGCACATTTGTCTTTGTACGCATCATAATCAAACTCAGTATCCCACGCTTCACCCGCATCAACGAACAAACTGCTACGCACTTGACGTGCATAGGCTTCATCTAAGAACGGCACAGGGAAAATAAGTTCCGCACTTAATGTATATTTTGCATTACCGCCCACTGCACTATTGGTATAAGTAGCATTGCTATTACCGTTCTGCTCGCCAGTATAAAGTGCGCGTGGCCCTACCGTATTACTAGAGAATCCACGAATAGTGCGGTAACCACCCACGTAATAGTTTTCAAAGAACGGTAAGATTTGGTCGTTCCCTTCAAATTTTCCGTAACCATTACCGTAACCTAAACTACCGCGTAACAGGGTAGTCCAATCACCATCTTCAGTAATACGTTGGTAATTACGAATATCAAAGTTAAGTTTAAAGTATTGTAGATCTGAGCCAGGGATGGTTATTTTACCACGTAAAGTATGCGACATCCCTTGTGTAGCGAGTTGACCTCGGTCTAAGCTATTACGTGACCAAGTAGTCGTAATATCAAAGTTTCTAAAGTCAGCACCACCATCATCATCTTGCAATGAACCATAGATATCCCAAAACGTACTTAATTGCTCGTAACTCTTGAGCTGTGAAATACCGTTATTTTCCCAGCCAACACTGAACCCTAAACGGTTTATTTCATTAACAGGAAAACCAGTACTGAAACGTAAACCATAAGTCGTATTGGTGTAATCAACGATATTCGCATCACCCGCTTCAAATTTATCGTAATAAATTCGAGCTCCACCACTCACACCATCTTTGGTTAAATACGGTGTATCGTAGCTGATGTCAGCACTCACACTGTAGTCATTAAACTTAGTTTGGAAACCAATCTTATCACCACTACCTAGGAAGTTATTCTGCTGAATACCACCACTTAGGCTGATCCCTGATTCCGTACCAAAACCAATGCCGGCATTGAAGCTACCTGACGCTTGTTCCGCCACGTTAACACTCACGTCAACTAAATCATCGCTAACACGTTCAGTATTAATATCAACGGTTGAGAAAAACCCTAAACGATTTAAACGCGCGCGAGATGTTTCGATCGCTTCACTTGATAGCCATCCACCTTCCATTTGACGCATTTCTCGACGCAATACAACATCTTTGGTAGTTGTATTACCTGAAATATTAATATGTCTCACATAACCACGTTGTCCTGGGGCAACAGAGAAATTAACAACAACAGTATTAGTTGCATCATCAATTTCAGGATAAGTATTAATTTCAGGGAATGCGTAGCCTAAACGGCCAAAGTATTTGCGAATACTTTGTTCCGAGGCAGCGACATCCGATGCAGCATAGATATCTCCATTGGCAAACGCGACTAAGCTTTTTACTTCTTCGTCATGTCCTAATAGGTCACCAATAAAGGTTACATCTGAAACTTTATAAATATTACCTTCATTAACATTAACCGTAACATAAACCCCTTTTTTATTAGGTCTAAGCGCGACTTGCGTTTCATCAATTTTAAAACGAATATAACCACGATCTAAGTAATAACTTTTGATAACTTCTAAATCACCGGCTAATTTTTGTTTTTGGTAGTTATCGTCGGCAAAAAGATCCCACCAACCTGCAGAGTCACTTAGCGTTAATCGCTTTAACAAGTCTTCATCAGAATAAACATTATTACCAACGATGTTGATCTGTTCAATTTTTGCAGTCAATCCTTCACGAAATACAAATTGAATAGAAACACGGTTTCTAGGTAAAGGTGTCACAATCGTTTCTACTTGTGCGCTGTACTTGCCCACGCTGTGATAGAAATCTTCTAAGCTCTTTTCAATACTGGTCAGAACGGTTCTATCTAGCGCATCACCAACTTGGATAGAAGAAGATTTTAATGAATCAAAGATTTGCTCTTCAGTGAGTTTATCATTACCTGTTAATTCAATAGCACTGATCGTTGGGCGCTCTTTCACTTTAAAAATAAGCACAGACTCATTTTTGAATAACTGAATCGATTCGAAGTAGCTACTGCTATACATTTTTTTAATTGCCTGCGATAGATCATATTCATCAACCACATCACCTTCACGAATTGGTAGACTCAATAGTGCCGCACCCAGTGTTACTCGTTGAAGTCCTTCGAACTGTAGGTCGGAGACGGTAAATTTTTCAGCTAAAGCAAGGTTAGAAAAACAGCTGGTGACAGTAAATGTCAATGCTAACAAATATTTCTTAAACATTATCTACAAAATCCTTTACTGCACCTCAGTGCAAAACAATTTAAATATCCAGGTCAATGGGGAGTGAATCTTACTTTCAAATCGTGTTAGAAAGTAGCACTATCTCATTGTTTATATTCTATAATAAATTTTAGTGTTTCTTTTACAATAAATTAAAGTCGTTAAGCACAGCAATTGACATAAATGTGAATAAAACTGCCGCTCCTATTTTAAAGCCAAATTCTTGGACTCTTTCAGGGACCGGTTTACCTGTAATCACTTCGACAAAGTAATACATCAAATGACCACCATCTAAGACAGGTAGAGGTATTAAATTCATAATACCTAAATTAACGCTAATTAAAGCAATAAATCCTAAAAAATACGCAAATCCATAATCAGCACTCATCCCAGCACCTTTAGCAATACCAACAGGTCCACTAAGATTTTTTACCGATAAGTCACCAGTCACTAATTTAACTAATGTTGAAAAAGTTAACTCACTGAGCTGCCAAGTTTTATCAACTCCTTTTAAGAAAGAGTCAATCGGACCATATTTCAAGCTTACTCTAAACTGTTCAGGGTAAGGGTCAACCTTTGGTGCAACACCAATATAACCTTGTAATGTACCATCTGCACTTTCACGAGCGTCGGGGACGAGTCTGAGCGAGTGCTTGATAGCTCCCCTTTCAATCGCTAGCCGTAACGGTTGATTAGCATTTTTTTGGATCAACTTCACAAATTGTTGCCAATTATCTAACTGGACGCCATTAATAGCGATTAATTTGTCATCAACTTCTATTCCACTGCGTTGTGCCGCACTATTTTCGGCAACACTTGCTGCACTTAAATGCACTTTTGGAGAATAAGGAATAAGCCCTAAGCTACTAATAATCGACTCTTTTTTAGGGTCAAACTTCCAATTAGCTAATGAGACTGTATAAGTTTGACTTGGTTCCCTGCTCTCGGTCAGTGTTGATTGAGAGTTTGAACTCAGGTCAAACAAATTAACAGGCGTGACGCTGAGCTCTACACTAGGCTCACCAATCTGTGCAACTAGAGCAAGATTGAGTGCTTCCCAATCATTAACTACTCGGCCATTAACCGCACTCACCTGAAAAGGGACTTGAGTTGTGATCACACTAACCGGCGAATTCTCAAGTACACCATTAACAACCGGTTTAGCACTTCCTACTCCAATCATGTACATTAAAAAGAAGGCAATAATAGCCAATAGAAAATTGGCTATAGGCCCAGCTGCAACAATGGCAATACGTTGCCATACTGACTTTTTATCAAAAGAGAATTCAGATAATGCTTCAGGCACTTCTTCAACCCGACCATCAAGCATTTTTACATAGCCGCCCAATGGAATTGCAGCGATCACAAACTCAGTACCGTGCTTATCCCGTTTTTTAAAAAGAACTTTACCAAAACCAATAGAAAAACGATGTACCTTTACTTGGCAGCGACGAGCAACCCAAAAATGGCCATACTCATGAATGGCAACTAGAATACTTAACGCAATAATGAATGCGGCTGTATTCCATATAAAATCTAACAAACCCCACCTCGATTAATCAATTTGCTCGCATTGTCTCTAGCCTGCTTATCTATTTCTAATAGCTGTTCAATTGACGAGACATGTTGATGCTGTAATGTATTTAAAACACTATCCACAATACGTGGAATATCCGTAAACTTGATACGTTGATCTAAAAAGGCTTGCACCGCGATTTCATTCGCCGCATTTAGTGACGTCGTCGCATGCTGTCCTTCATAACAAGCCTGTATCGCTAATTTCAAACAAGGGTAACGGTCATAATCAGGTTCTACGAAGGTAAAGTTAGCCGAGTTAAAAAAATCAAACTCCTCAGCACCACTTTTAATGCGTTTATCCCCTCCCATCACATGTGCAATAGGTATACGCATATCTGGATTACCCATTTGCGAAATGACACTACCATCTTGATACTGCACCATAGAATGGATCACTGATTGCGGGTGAATAATCACCTGTAACTGATCTTTATTAGTATTGAATAACCACCTTGCTTCAATGTACTCAAGGCCTTTGTTCATCATGGTTGCCGAATCTATAGAGATTTTAGGGCCCATGCTCCAATTTGGATGTTTAATTGCCACATCAGGCGTAATGCTTGAAAATTCGTGCAACTGTTTGGTTAAAAAAGGTCCGCCAGAGCCCGTTAATAAAATCTTAGAAACACCAGCGGCAGCTAAATCACAATGGCCGATGGTTTGTTGTAAATTCGGCGACATTGATTGAAATATAGCGTTATGTTCACTATCAACAGGCCACAACGTCGCACCTGATTTTTTTACTGCATCAATAAACAAAGCACCGGACATGACTAACGATTCTTTGTTTGCTAAGAAAATTTCTTTCCCCGCATGTACAGCCGCTAGCGTTGTTTTTAAACCAGCCGCACCAACAATGGCAGCCATCACAGAGTCAATTTCAGCACTACCTAATAATGCCAGTACTTCAGATTCAGGTAACATATGACAGTTGAGATTATTTTGTTGCAATAATTCTTTTAGTTGCAATCCAGCCTGTGGGTTTGTTAATGCAACATAAGCAGGTTTAAATTCAATACAAAGTGCCAGCATTTTTTCAACATTACTTGCCGCATACAAAAACTGCACATTATACAATTCAGGGTTATGACGACAGACACTCAAAGTGCTGTCTCCGATAGACCCCGTTGCACCTAATACAGCTAAGTTTTTAGCCACTGATTGCTTTAGTGTAGTGTTTTTGGTTGCATTGTTGGTCATCATTAAACGAGCCAATAAATATAAATAAGGGCAAACACCGGAACAGCAGCGGTCAAACTATCAATACGATCTAAGATGCCACCATGCCCAGGTAATAAATTACTACTGTCTTTTAAGCCTGCTTCTCGTTTAAAAATACTTTCCGTTAAATCACCTAAAGCAGAAACTAAGGTAGTGATCACTGAAGCAGCAAAAAACAATCCTAATTTTTCAGCCGGAATAGCAAAGAAATGACTCGCGAAATAAGCAACGATAACAGCACTCATTAAGCCGCCTAGTAACCCTTCGATGGTTTTACCCGGACTTACGTTGGGAGCTAATTTATGTTTACCAAATTGTCTGCCCGCGAAATAAGCACCAGAATCGGCAGCCCACACCAATAAAAACACATACATTAATAATTCAGCACCAAAATAGAAGTCGTGATGCATATTCACTGAACGTAGTACCACTAATCCCCAGAAAAAAGGAATCAAAGTAAGCAATCCAAAAATACTTTTTAGGAATTTGCTGTTTCGCCAAAGTGTCGCCGAAGTCGGATATCGAATAACCATGACTAAAGCTACACACCACCAAGTCGCAGCGACAGTCAATCCAGTAATTATATAATGATGAGGTAGTTCAGGGCCCCAAATCAAGCCGATCGGCATCAACATCAACGTAATACCGAGTATCAAGCCAAATATATAAAGAGTCGCTGAAGACGGTTGTTTACTGACAAAACCGGCCCACTCTTTACTAGCGAGTAAAAAAATACCAGCAGCAAATAGCATAAAAAATTGAAGAGGTAAAAAGAAAATAGCCGCAATGGCTAGTGGCGCTAATATAAGCGCGGTAATAATTCGTTGCTTCACAGAGAAATCCCGTTATATCTGTTGGGTAAAAATTAGTTATTTACTTGTGCACTGGTTTGTCCAAAACGTCGCTCTTTACCTGAGAACACATCTAGAGCTAATTGAAAGGCTTTGGCATCAAAATCAGGCCATAATATATCGGTAAAATATAACTCCGCATAAGCAAGTTGCCACAGCAAGAAGTTACTAATTCTGTAATCTCCTCCCGTTCGGATCATCAAATCAACATCAGGTAATTCACCTAAAGACAGTGTGTTAGTCAATAATTGCTCATTGATATTATCAACTTCTAAGACACCTTCTTTTACTTGTTGCGCTATTTTTTGGGTTGCACTAACAATATCCCAACGACCGCCATAGTTCGCAGCTACATTTAATGCTAAACCGGTATTATTTGCAGTTAATAACTGTGCTGCATGTACTTTTTTTTGCAGGCGATCACTAAAACCAGAGATATCACCAACAATAGTTAGTTTAATATTATTTTTATGGAGTTTTTTTACTTCGCTACCAAGCACAGTAAAAAACAGCTCCATTAGCATATTCACTTCCTGTTCAGGACGTTTCCAATTCTCACTACTAAAAGCAAAAATGGTTAATGCTTCAATATTTTTTTCAGCGGCAAAAGCAATGCTCTTACGCAGCGCTTTTACGCCGTGTTTATGACCAAAAACTCGGTGTTTTCCTTTTTGTTCTGACCAGCGGCCATTTCCATCCATTATGATGGCAACATGTTTAGGGAAATTACTTTTAAGTGTTTCTGATCTCACAATAATCCTTTATTAACAATTAAATGCACCGACTAGTCACTAGAGGGTGCATTTTTTTGAACACTTGTTAGTTTTATACTTCTAACAATTCAGCTTCTTTAACCGCCAATACTTCATCTACTTTTTTGATGCTTTCATTAGTTACTTTTTGTACTAGCTCTTCACCTTGACGTTGTTGATCTTCGCTAATTTCTTTTTCTTTTTCTAGATCTTTAAAGTCACCATTTGCATCACGGCGAATATTACGAATAGCAACACGTGTATTTTCAGCTTCACCACGAACCACTTTAATTAAGTCTTTACGACGCTCTTCTGTTAATGGTGGTAAAGGAATGCGAATAACGGTACCTGCAGACATAGGATTTAACCCTAAGTTAGAGCCCATAATCGCTTTTTCTACTGCTGCAATTAAAGTCGCATCAAATACAGTTACTGTTAATGTACGTGAATCTTCAGTTGATACGTTACCCACTTGACGTAACGGTGTGTTAGAGCCGTAATAAGGCACCATAATGCCATCAAGTAAACTAGGGTGTGCACGACCTGTACGTACTTTAGCTAATTGGCTTTTAAACGATTCAATGCTTTTATTCATTCGAGTTTGAGCATCATCTTTGATTTCGTTAATCATATTTAGTTCCTAACTTATTAGTTCATTATCAAATTTTGTTATCTATATTGGCAACTATTTTTTAACTGATGTAATTTTTTACTAATATCGCTTTAGAAATAGTCACTTTTTTTAAAGATCACAACTGTTTTCAGCATTGTAATCGTTAAATAAACAATTAAATATTTTCCTGTGCGTGGGTGATAGTTGTACCTTCATCACCGCCTAAAACAACACGGCTTAATGCACCTGGTTTATTCATATTGAAAACACGAATTGGCAGGCTATGGTCTCGTGCTAAGGTAAATGCAGCTAAATCCATCACTTGTAGCTCTTTCTCTAATACCGTTTGGTAATCTAATACACTGTATAATTTTGCATCTGGATTTTTTACTGGGTCTGCATCATAAACACCATCGACTTTAGTACCTTTAAGTACGGCATCGGCTTCAATTTCGATACCACGTAAACAAGCAGCAGAATCAGTCGTAAAGAACGGATTACCTGTACCCGCAGCAAAAATAACTACAGTGCCTAATTTTAAATATTTAATCGCTTCGGCCCAGTTGTAATCATCACATACGCCATTTAGAGGAATAGCAGACATTAAACGAGAATTAACGTGTGAACGGTGTAATGCATCACGCATTGCTAAGCCATTCATTACTGTCGCTAACATTCCCATATGGTCGCCTACCACACGATTCATTCCCGCTTGAGCAAGGCCCGCACCACGGAAAATATTACCACCACCAATCACTAAACCAACTTGTACACCAGACTCAATCAAAGATTTAATCTCTAAGGCCATACGATCCAATACCTTAGGATCAATACCAAACCCTTCTTCACCAACGAGGGCTTCACCGCTCAGTTTTAATAAAATACGACGATATGCTGATTTAGGGTTAGTGCTCATAATTTCATTCCTTAAGTTGAAATAATACCGATTTTTTAAAAAATCATACAAGATATTTTAAAAAATAGGTCTCAAATTCGTTTATTAAGCAGGCATATTCACTTTCTTCTGAATATAAAAGAACCGCAGGCATGCCGCGGTTCTTTTTTACAACGGAACAATGCTAAAAAACATTACCTATTGTTTTTAAAGTAGATTACTTAGAAGCAGCCATAGTTGCAGCAACTTCAGCAGCGAAATCTTCTACTTTTTTCTCAATACCTTCACCAACTTCTAAACGAACAAAAGAGACTACGTCTGCACTTGCACCTTTAAGAAGTTTAGCAACACTCATTGATGGATCTTTAATGAATGCTTGACCAGTTAAGCTTACTTCACCAGTAAATTTAGCCATACGACCAGAAACCATTTTTTCTGCGATTTCAGCAGGTTTACCGCTTTCGATTGCAATTTGTAACTGGATTTCTTTCTCTTTAGCAACAACGTCAGCAGGTACATCTTCAGGTTTAACAAACTGAGGAGCGGCTGCAGCAACGTGCATCGCGATATCTTTAGCTAGGTCAGCATCACCGCCTGTTAGCACAGAGATAACACCGATTTTACGGCTGTGTACGTAAGCGCCAAGGTTTTCACCTTCTACGATTTGTAAACGACGTACAGAGATGTTTTCGCCGATTTTAGCAACTAACAATTCACGCGCTTCTTCAACGGTAGAATCGTCATATGCTAGTGCGTTTAATGCTTCAACGCTGTCTACTTTATTTTCAAGCGCGATATCAGCTACTTTTTCAGCAAATGCTAAGAAGCTTTTATCCATTGCAACGAAGTCTGTTTCACAGTTAACTTCGATGATTAGTGCAGTAGTACCGTTAGTTTTTGCAAAGATAGCACCTTCAGCAGCAATACGGCCTGCTTTTTTAGCGGCTTTGATTGCACCTGATTTACGCATGTTTTCAATTGCAAGCTCGATGTCGCCATCTGCTTCAACTAATGCTTTTTTACAATCCATCATACCCGCAGCAGTGCGGTCACGAAGTTCTTTAACTTGCTGAGCTGTAATAGCCATTGTTCGAATTCCTATTTTGATTCTATAAAAAAGGGGTCATATAGACCCCTGATAACCAACCAATGATTGGTTAATAAGAGCTTCTATTAGTAGAAGAACTTATTTCTCAGCTGATTCTTCTTCAACAAAACCTTCAGCTACTACTACTTCTGCAGTACGGCCTTCTTTAACAGCTGTAGCAGCTGCACTTAAGTAAAGCTTAACTGCACGGATAGCATCATCATTACCAGGAACGATGTAATCGATGTTATCTGGGCAAGAGTTAGTATCTACAACAGCGATAACTGGAATACCTAGGTTATTCGCTTCTTTAATTGCAATGTGCTCGTGATCAGCATCGATTACGAAGATTACATCTGGGATACCACCCATGTTTTTGATACCACCAAGTGTTTTTTCAAGCTTCTCTAATTCACGAGTACGCATAAGCGCTTCTTTCTTAGTTAACTTGTCAAAAGTACCGTCTTGGCTTTGAACTTCAAGATCTTTCAAACGTTTGATCGATTGACGAACTGTTTTCCAGTTAGTCAACATACCACCTAACCAACGGTGATCAACATAGAATTGGTCACAAGCAATCGCTGCTTCTTTAACCGCTTCTGATGCAGCACGTTTAGTACCAACAAAAAGGACTTTACCTTTTTTAGATGCTTTAGCTTCTAGGAAGTTAAGCGCTTGGTTAAACATTGGAACTGTTTTTTCAAGGTTGATGATATGAACTTTATTACGAGCACCAAAAATGAATGGTTTCATTTTTGGGTTCCAGTAACGAGTTTGGTGACCGAAGTGAACGCCTGCTTGTAGCATATCGCGCATTGATACTGTTGCCATTTGAATTTCCTTTTAGGGGGTTAGGCCTCCACACATCCCATACACTCGACCATTAATTTCTTATACAGAAAAAGGCACCCCGAGTGACGTGTCGATGCGTGTGTGTTGTTTAAGTAATAATCCTTATTATTCAATACATTATATGTTTTGAATGGATTATATTGATTATTTAAGAAAGCGATTAAAAAATTAATCTATCAATCTCGGTGCGCTTTATACCACAGTTAGCTAATTAGCTCAATAAATAGCGTATTAATTAACGTATTTTTTGATTCCTTTTGTCACCCCTATTCCCTTGTCCATTGTAAGGCTTTCTGAAATGGATTTTATCTAGCACCAACGCCTAAAATTCTTTATAGTTGTCTTATAATAATTTATTCAAAGTATAGAGATATAACATGTCTGGACTCATTAAAACTGCTCAAGAAATAGAAAAAATGCGCATTGCAGGACAACAAGCTGCTGACGTATTAACCATGATTGAACCTCATGTTAAGAAAGGGGTTACTACTAATGAACTAAATCAGCTTTGTCATGATTTTATCGTTAATGAACAAGGGGGCATTCCAGCTCCGTTGAACTACCATGGTTTTCCTAAGTCTATCTGTACGTCATTAAACTATGTTGTATGCCACGGTATTCCTAACGATAAACCACTAAAGGACGGTGATGTATTAAATATAGATATCACAGTGATTAAAGATGGTTATCACGGTGACACATCTAAAATGTTCATGGTTGGAAAACCATCTATTTTGGCTGAGCGTTTAGCACGTGTAACACAAGAATGTTTATACATCGGGATTAATATGGTTAAACCCGGTGCTCGTTTAGGTGATATCGGCGCTGCAATTCAAAAACACGCAGAAAACCACAACTACTCAATCGTTCGTGAATATTGCGGACACGGTATTGGTGCAGGTTTCCATGAAGAACCACAAGTACTGCATTACGGTAAAAAAGGCACTGGTGAAGTATTAAAAGCAGGGCAATGTTTTACCATTGAACCTATGCTTAATGCGGGTAAACGTGATTGTAAAGTATTACGTGATGAATGGACTGTTGTGACTAAAGATAAAAAACTATCGGCACAATGGGAACACACGCTATTGGTAACTGAAACGGGTGTTGAAATTTTAACATTGCGCCCAGAAGAAACTATCGACCGAATCATTAACCCTGCGTAAGTAGTATTTAAAAAATGAACGTAAATAGCCAGTACGTTGTCAATAACGTACTGGCTATTATCAAGGCGCTAATATTGGGCCGTTAATATCGAAGCATCATGTTGAGGCACAAAATCGAGGCATTAAATGGACTTTGAACAGTATTCCCCGCTACAAATTCAACCACAAGATCTAACTATTCCTTTCATCAAAAAACATCTGCAACAATTTTCTGACTGGCAACTTGAACAATTCAAAGCGAAAAAAAATATTAATAAAATTGTGTCGTTACGTGCACGTTATATTGATGAGCTTTTAAGTCGTTTATGGGATTTAGTCGGGTTAGATGAGAGCTATGATTTAAGTCTTTTAGCTGTAGGTGGGTATGGCCGTGGTGAACTACACCCCAAATCTGATATCGACTTGCTAATACTGTCAGACCATGGTTTTAGTAAACAATCTGAAGAAAAAATAGGCCGATTAATCACCCTACTCTGGGATTTAAAGCTGGATGTAGGTAATAGCGTTCGCACCTTAAAAGATTGTTTAGAACAGGGTAAAGCAGATATTACTGTTGCCACCAGCATGATTGAATCTCGCTTGATTAAAGGTAATGAAAGCACCTTTGAAAAACTACAAGAGCTGATTAGTAAAGATGACTTTTGGCCATCGGACGAATTTTTTACGGTTAAAAAAGAAGAACAGTTTGGACGCCATAAGAACTGCCGAGGTGATGGATATAACCTAGAGCCAGATATCAAAAACGGGTGTGGTGGTTTACGTGATATTCAAACTATTGCCTGGGTTTCGAAACGTCACTTTGATGCCCATAGCTTATTAGAACTAACCACTTACGGATATATTACGCAGGGTGAATACCACGAAGTTAGTGATTGTCAGTCGCAGCTTTGGACCATTCGTTTTGCATTACATACTGTCACCAATCGTCCAGATAACCGCTTACTATTTGATTTCCAAAGTGAAGTAGCAAAGCTCTTAGGTTACACAGGTCAGCGTAATGAAGCCGTAGAACAGATGATGAAGATGTTCTACCAAACCATTCGCCGTGTAAAAGAGCTTAATGAAATGTTATTGCAATATTTTGATGAAGCAATTTTAGGCAATGTAACGACCACTGAATTTCATGATATTGATGACAATTTCCGAATCCGTGGTAATAAAATCGAACTAACCACCTCTGGTTACTTTCAGGATAACCCTGAAGCGATATTACAACTGTTTGTGCATATTGCCGATGACTCACGTATTAAAGGTATTTATTCAAGCACACTACGCGAACTACGCGAAGCAAGACGCTGCTTGACCCATTGGCTGCAAAATATTCCAGAATGTCGCGCTGTATTTATGCAAATTATTAAGCACCCTCGCGGCATGGGTATTCCTTTTACCTTAATGTATGAATATGGCGTGTTAGCGGCTTATATTCCACAATGGAGCCGTATCGTTGGGCAAATGCAGTTTGATCTGTTTCATGCTTATACAGTGGATGCACATACGCATAAGCTCGCTAAATTTATCTATAACTATCCAAAAAGCAAAGCCGAGCATCCACTTGCCCACGAAATATATAAAAAGTTAGAGAAACCAGAGCTGTTATTCTTAGCCACTATTTTCCATGATATTGCGAAGGGCCAACAAGGTGATCACTCTACATTAGGCGCAGTGGATGCCTTAGCGTTTTGTGAATTGCATGGGCTTACTCGCCATGAAGGAAAAGTAGTTGCTTGGTTAGTAGAACAACATTTAACCATGTCTGTCACCGCTCAACGTCGTGATATCAGCGATCCTAATGTTATTATTACCTTCGCCAAAACCGTGCGCGATGAAAAGTACCTTAACCTATTGTATTGCTTAACCGTGGCTGATATTTGCGCAACCAATGAAGAAACATGGAATAGTTGGAAAGGTACTTTATTACGTGACCTCTATTACAAAACCTTGACCATGTTACGTCGTGGTTTAGAGAATCCACCGGATATTCGCGATCGTATTCGAGATCGTCAATTAAAAGCATTGGGTATTTTAGCTGAACTAGGGATTAGTGAAGAAAAAGTCAAGCCACTATGGAAACGTTTTAGGCTCAATTACTTTTTCCGTTATACCTCAGCACAGATTTGCTGGCACACGCAAAACTTATTGCATCACCAAGACCATACTAAACCTTTGGTCTTGATCAGTACCAATAATGCACGCGGAGGCAGTGAAATATTTGTTTATCATAAAGATATGCCACTGTTATTTTCTTCCGTTGTGACTGAAATAGATAATAAGAAACTAAGTGTACACGATGCAAAAATTCTCTCTAGCCGAGATAATTATTCACTTAGTACCTTCACCGTATTAGAGGAAGATGGTGAACATATTGATGACGATAAAATTCAACGTCTACGAGAAGCGATCACAGATACTTTATTAAAACCAGACGTAGTTAACTCCAACATCATTAGACTGGAGCGAGTTAAGCGTCCCTTTAAATTCGAGCCTAAAATAACGTTTCTACCAACACGCCGGAAACGTACTCAGATTGAAGTGGTAGCATTCGATGCGCCTGGTATTCTGGCTAATATAGGAACCGTATTTGTAGACCATGGTTTAATGCTTGATACCGCTAAAATCTCCACCATAGGCGAACGCGCAGAAGATTTATTTATTGTCTCCACTGATGATGGGGATTCACTGACAAAAGAGCAAGAGGAAAGCTTAAAAGCGAGTTTAATGTATGAGCTAAGTCCAAGTACTTAGCACTCCTGCAGCTTTAGTTTTCACAACCTTTGCCACACTAAAAAAATGCACTTAAAAAGTGTTCGCTTTAAAAACAAAAAGCCAGCGATGCATTACAGCACTGGCTTTTTTATGATGCTAACTATTGATTAACTTAGTAATCTAAACTAATTCACTAATCTAAACCTGCAACCTAGTCATTCACTAATTTAGAACTTCAGAGTTTCAGAGTTTCAGAGTTTCACATCAGAGGAAACTAACAGTTCTCAAAGGTTACAAATTCATGATTCGATATAGTCAAAGAAACCCTGTCTCCAACACTAAACGCTAAACATTCACTGCTACTATTACTGTATCTCACGGTGAACTCTTGCCCAGCAAACTGCACACTAATTTGTTGTAATGCACCTTGAAAATCGACCTGTTTGACCAACGCTTCACCTTTTAGGTCTGGGGTTATCTCAATATGCTCAGGACGTAATAATAAGCGTAGCTGTTTACCAATCGTTTGTTCAATCACGCTATTACTGCCTAATAAACCAAAACAACTCTGGTAGCTATATTTGTCTACTACTTGCACATCAATATAGTTAGCTTGTCCCATAAAATTAGCAACATAGGGCGAGTTAGGTTTACGATACAGTTTTTGAGCCGTATCGATTTGTACAATTTTCCCCGCTTGCATCAATGCAATACGGTCAGCAAAAGCAAACCCTTCTTCTTTAGAGTGAGTCACAAATAAAGCACTCATTTGACGCTGTTTAAATAATTGACGGATTTCATGGATCAATTGAAAACGCACATGCTGGTCTAAATTAGAAAAAGGTTCATCTAGCAGCATTAAATCTGGCTGATAAGCTAAAGCACGTGCAATAGCAATACGCTGTTGTTGTCCGCCAGATAATTGATGCGGGAAACGTGCACTAAGGTCGCTTAATTGCACTAGTGCCAATACTTCCTGCACACGTTGTTGTTTTTCTTGCTTAGTCATTTTGGTTAGTGAAAAAGCGACATTATCAAAAACATTTAAATGTGGGAAAAGCGCATAATCTTGAAAAATAAGGCCAATTTTTCTCAACTCGGGTGGAATATAGGTTTGTGGATCATTTAATACTTTTTGACGAATACTAATTTGTCCGGTTAATTCTGTTTGCAAACCGGCAACCGCTCTTAATAAGGTTGTTTTACCACAGCCACTTTCACCTAATAAGCACACAATTTCATTATCATGTAAGCTCAGATCCAAGTTTTCTAATACCGCTGTTTTTTGATAAGAACAGCTTAAGTTTTGGATATTTAACGCACTCATTAAGTTTTTTTCTCCAACAAACGATTTACCACAATAAAAGGAACTAAGCCTAATCCAATAATCATTAGCGCAGGCAATGCAGCTAGCTCTATCATCTCATCGGATACAAATTGATAAACGTAAGTGGCTAATGTTTCAAAATTAAAAGGTCGCAATAATAGCGCGGCAGGTAATTCTTTCATAGATTCAATAAAAACTAAAATAAATGCCGTGAGCATACCTTTTCTAATTAACGGAATATTAACTCGCCAAAGTGTTTTAACAGGGCCATTACCTAGCGTTCTAGACGCGAGATCTAACGAAGGTGAAACCTGCACTAAGTTACTATCGATACTGCCCACGGCAATAGCACTAAAACGTACTAAATAACCTAATACCAAAATAACTAATGAGCCAGATAACAGCAAGCCAACAGGCTTAAGGTCTAAGCCTAACAACAGATCATTTAACCATAAATCGATACTAGTAAGCGGGATCAGCACACCAATCGCAACTACAGTACCCGGTACAGCATAACCAAGTGAAGATAAACGAATGCTAGATTTAGCACCTAACCCTGGGCTTAAACGTTGATAAAAATTAACTAATAGCGCAACCAAGATAGATAATATAGCGACTAAAAAGGCTAACCACAGACTATTTAAGGTGTATTGCATTAAGTCATTGTTTAACGAAGCATTAAAATAGTTAATCGCATAATATAAAAGCGTCGTAATCGGTATAAATAAAGAGAAGGCTAATAACGACCAAGTGAATGCTAATACACCCCACTTTTGCCACCCCGTTAATACAAAACGCAGCTCGGTATTACCACTGCCATTACGTTGATAAACTTGTTGTTTACGACGACTATAACTTTCTAACGATATTAAAATCACAATCGCTAACAACATTAAAGACGATATTTTGGCGGCGGTCGTCAAACTACCTAATTCTAACCAAGTATCGTAGATAGCGGTGGTTAGCGTATGCACAGCAAAATAATTAACCGTTGCAAAATCACCTAATGTTTCCATGGCGATTAATGAAATACCTACAGCCATAGCAGAACGAGATAAAGGAATGCTGACTCGCCAAAAGGCGCGTAAAGGTGTTACACCTAAGGTTCTTGCCGCTTGAAATAACCCTGCAGACTGAGTTAAAAAAGCGCCACGTAATAACAGATATAAATAAGGGAAAAGCGATAAGGCTAAAATAATAGAAGCACCAAATAAGGTGCGCACTTCAGGGAAATAATAATCACTCGGTTGCCAATCAAACAAAGCCCGTATCGTTAACTGTACGGGGCCAGCAAAGTCTAATAAATCGGTATAAACAATCGCGATAATATAGGGCGGCATAGCGAGGGGTAACATCAGCATCCACTGTAACTTCTCACGAGTAGGAAACTCGCAACAGGCTACAAACCAAGCGCAGGGCAAAGCAAACAGAATACTTAATAGAACAACATACACAATAACTAAGAGAGAGTTACTAATATACGTTGATAAAACGGTATCAATAAGGTGTTGAAAACTACCACTTTCGTCGACAGAGAAAGCGCTTAAAAATATAGCAAGAACAGGGGATAACAAAATACAAGTTACTACCCAAGGCAGTAACTTGTACAGGTTGAACGACTTAGAGATCAAATTTCACTTCATCCAGTAACTTAATGGCGGCTTGATGTTGTGCAGCAATATCAGATAGTTTGATATCGTCTGCTTTAAACTTGCCCCATGATGCAACCAATTTAGAAGGTTGTACATCTTCTTTTACAGGATATTCGTAATTGATTTCAGCATACATCTGTTGTGCAACATCACCCGATAGGAATTCCATCAATTTAATTGCATTGTTTTTATTAGGCGCATATTTAGTAAGTGCAATACCACTCACGTTAACATGTGTACCCGTTGTTGCTTGATTAGGGAAGTTAATATGAACCGATTCAGCCCAAGCAACTTGCTTTGGATCGTTTAACATTTTACCTAAGTAGTAACTGTTGGTTAAAGCGTAATCACATAAACCTTCTTTAACGGCTTTAACTTGTGCACGGTCATTACCCTGTGGTTTACGTGCTAAGTTTGCTTTTAAACCTTCTAACCAAGTTTTTGCTTTTGCTTCACCTTCGTGAGCAATAATAGACGCTAACAAAGAAACATTGTAAGGGTGTTTACCAGAGCGCATACATACTTTGCCTTTAAAAGCAGGTGTCGCTAAATCTTGGTAAGTAATAGTAGGAGCAGGACCCACGCGTTCTACAGAAGAATAAATGTTACGTGCACGGCTAGTTAATGCGTACCACTGTTTTTCAGCGCCATGAAATTGACTCGGAATATTTTTATTTAGAATGTCGCTATCAACGGGCTGTGCTAGACCTTCTTCAGTAAACATAGTTAAGCGACTAAAATCAGACGTCAACATAAGATCGGCTGTAGATAATTTACCTTCACGTTTAATACGCTCAATCAGGCCTTTTTTAGCAAATAGAATATTCACTTTAACGCCTGTTTCAGCGGTGAATTCTTTCATCATCGGCTCAATTAAAAACGGTTGGCGATACGAATATACGTTCACTTCTTCAGCAGCAAAAGACATTGAACTCGCAAGTGCAGATGTACCTGCTAACAAAACTTTTAAACTTTTTTTAATAGACATATTGTTTCCCATAAATAAGCGTGATGATCAATAGAACGGCATTCTAATGATAACAATTCTTATTTACAAGTGTAATTTCACAAATAATGCGTAAAAAATGTCATATTCTTTCAAAGATCGTTATTTTTATGTAGGTAAGGCAATGCCTTGCTCTTTCATACGAGCAATTTTATAACGTAATGTACGAGGGCTAATACCAAGCAACTCTGCTACATCTTTACGTTTACCGCGACAGGTTTGTAACGCTTCTAATATAATCTTTTGTTCTTGTTGTTTGAGGCCTTGCCCTAAAGCTTCTGGCTCTTCAGTTACAGTCGTTACTGCACTACTACTTATTGTTGCGTTATCAGAGTCGATAGAGAGGTTTTTAATAAGGTCACCATCAAAGTCGCTATTATTATTGATGGTACTATTACTATACAACTGCCCCTCAGAGCAAGAATCAACATCGCCAGCCTCTATTGCTGTTGATTGAGCTTGCACTGTGGCCTTAGAAATAAGCGGTTGTTGCATATGCTCAAATTGTTGATCTTCTAAAATTAACGCATCACAGTCAATCACATCATCATTACCTAAAATCAAGGCGCGTTGCATTACATTATCTAATTCACGCACATTGCCTGGCCATGAATAAGCAAATAAACATTGCTTAGCCGCTTCCGATAATGAAGGGATCGCAGAAGATTGCTCCTTTGCATGACGAGATAATAAGTGTTCAGCAAGTGGAATAATATCGCCTTTACGCTGTTTTAACGGTAACCACTGTAATGGAAAAACATTCAAACGATAATACAGATCTTCACGGAAAGTCCCCGCTTCTACCGCTTTTTTGATGTCACGATTACTGGTCGCTAAAACACGAATATTTAATTTAATCGTTTTACGAGAGCCTAAACGCTCCACTTCTCTTTCTTGTAAAACACGCAATAGCTTAACTTGTAACTCTAAGGGCATTTCGCTAATTTCATCTAATAAAATCGTCCCGTTTTGCGCTTGTTCAAATTTACCAGGACAGGCTTGAACAGCGCCAGTAAAGGCCCCTTTTTCATAACCAAATAAGGTCGATTCAAGCATGGTATCTGGAATAGCCGCGCAGTTAATCGCCACAAAAGCTTGATCTTTACGCGATGATTTATCGTGTAAATAACGCGATAACACTTCTTTACCTGAACCACTTGGGCCAGTGATCATCACCGACGCATCGGAAGCCGCCACTTTTTCAGCCATTTTAAACAAAGCCGCAGTATTAGGGTCGCCAAAAATAGGCGTACACGAAGGCACTTTATGCACAGGCGCATAGCGACTTACTTGATTCAATAACACCTCAGGTGAAAAGGGTTTTGCTAAATAATCAATGGCACCATCGCGAATAGCTTTAACCGCATCATCAATCGTTGCGTAGGCCGTCATCAATAAAACCGGTATTTCAGGGTGAAGGCTTTTAATATTTTGCAATAACGTTAAACCACTCATTCCGCCCATTTGAATATCACTGATCACCAAATCATAACGTGATTTATCAAGCGCCGATTTATTAAGCTCAACCAACGCAGCTTCGCCACTGTCGACTTCTTGACAGTCATAACCCGCTAATAGCAAAGTATCAATTAACGCTTCACGTAATCCAGCATCATCTTCTACGACTAATAACCTACCCTGTGATTGATTATGCGACATAATTAAGCTCCTATTACCTTGCTCATTGCATTGCTCTCTTCTCTAAACTCAGCAATACGATGCAAGGGCAACACTAAAGTAAAACAGCTCCCCTTGCCGACTTCCGACTTAACTTCCACCGTGCCGCTATGTGCCTGAGCAACACTTTGTACTACCGCAAGGCCAAGACCTGTACCTTGAGATTTAGTGGTATAAAAAGCTTCCATTACTTGTGCTAAACGTTGTTTTTCAATACCAGGTCCATTATCCATCACTGAGATTTCTAAATGCGAAGCGCCTCGTTGCACAGCACTAATATATAATTGCGCCCCTTCACCGGTAGCTTCAATGGCATTAGAAATAAGGTTGGTCATGGCACTGGTTAATGCATTTTTATTGGCCAGAATAAATAAATCAGGATTGGGTAAACGACACTGCAAATGGCCATTAACACTTAATAACATCGCATCACTGGCTTCTTGCACTTCTTCTAGTAATGTTGCAACGGAGACTTCCTCTACAATCTTCTGCTCACCACTGCGGGCAAACAACAACATATCGTTCACTTGCGTTTCTAAATCTTGCAGGCGGTTCATTAACTTGCCTTGAAAGCGAGCACGAGAGCTTTCATTTAATGTTTTATTCGCAAGGTTGGCACCGTATAACATAGCCGCCGATAATGGAGTGCGGATTTGATGCGCTAATGACGCCACCATTTTACCCAATGAGGATAAACGCTTTAATGTGGCAACATGCTCTTGTAGTTGGCGAGTATGGGTAAGATCTGTGAGTAGAATTAACTGCCCAGGCTGGCCTTGTAAAGAAGAGATAGATAACTGAATACGGCGACCATTCTTTAATGATATTTCATGGCCATCATCATTTTTAGGACTAAAAGAGCGTTTGATCACATCACCCCAAAGCATATTCTCTAAAGGTTCACCTAACAACTGCACTGCAACACGGTTTGCTTGTTCCACAATCCCGTTACCATTAATAACAATCAACCCAGAAGGTAACTCTTTATACAACTGCTCCATGTAGTTCGCTTGAGCACGTAACTGCTGTAACTCACCGACATAACGTTCAGTTTGTAATGGCGTATTATTTGTTGATTGTGAAGTTGTCATAGCAACACCTAAAAATAAAGATAGATATCACTACTAAGCAGTTATTATGCCAACCAAATAAATCAATTACTTTACAGCAAGATAAAAGCAAATAGCCATAAAAATGACAGTCCTGAAAACAAAAAAACCGCACTATTAAAAGCACGGTTTCTGATGCAAAAGTATCGCTAAATACTCGGCTTACCTTTTGATATTACCTTTTGATATTACCTTTTGATATTACTTTTTGATGTTACTTTTTAATGATTAGTTTGATGATTAGCTTAATAGCTAGCTTAGCCTTCTTTATTTAACCCGTATTTTTTCATTTTTTCTACTAAGGTGGTTCGGCGCATCGATAATAACTCAGCAGCATGTGACACCACACCATCCTGAGAGTCAATAGCTTGACGGATCATCTCAATTTCAAATTCCACCAGCTTATCTTTTAAATTCATGCCTTCTGCTGGTAAATGCCCCAAAAAGCCAAGTGATTCATCGTGCATTTCACTTTCATCGGACAAAATAGGCGCATCACCAAACATACCCGATAACGCTTCACGTTCCATCAACGCTTCTTCTTCTGGGTTATAGTGAATGTGTTCAACTGCCTCACCTTGCTCATCTAAGTAACGATATTTAACTGGTAATTCAGTAACATCAATGATTTTATTACTGTGCAATATTAATAAACGTTCTAACAAGTTAGATAGCTCACGAACATTACCCGGCCAAGCATGTTTCATTAATGAATCTAAAGCACGTTGAGTAAAACGTAATGTGGCTTTATGTTCAGTTTCTAACCTTGACAGTAGCTCTTGTAGAAGCAGCGGAATATCTTCTTGGCGATCTCGAAGCGCCGGCTTTTCAATTGGAAATACATTTAAACGATAAAACAGATCTTCTCGAAATGAGCCAGCAATAATCATCTCTTCTAAGTTACGATGTGTTGCCGCAATAATACGTACATCCGCCTGCAAAGATTTATTACCTCCGACTCTTTCAAAGGTTCTCTCCTGTAACACACGTAATAATTTAACTTGCATCGGCATTGGCATATCGCCAATTTCATCTAAAAATAGCGTGCCGCCTTCAGCCAACTCAAAACGTCCCTTACGCGCAGAAAAAGCACCAGTAAAGGCACCTTTCTCATGCCCAAATAATTCACTTTCTAATAATTCAGCCGGGATTGCACCACAGTTCACCGGGACAAAAGGCCCTCTATTTCGGCCAGACACCTCATGGATAGCACGCGCAACCACCTCCTTTCCCGTCCCTGACTCGCCTAGAATCAGCACATTCGCATTACTTTCAGCCACTTGTTCTACTAAATAACGAATTTCTTGAATACGTAAGCCTTTACCCACTAAAGAAGTGATTAAATATTTATTAGCTTTGCTCAATTTATGATTTGGATTCAAAAACGTTTGGCAATAATGTAATAACTGCGTTAACTCTGAATATACGATAGGTAAATTAAGCACACCGATATGATTACTATCCACACTCGCCACTTGCCCAGAGAGGCTAATAAAAGGAGTCTTAGCAAAGCGGTTTAGTAGCGCATCTAATTGCTCATGTTGATTACCATAAATAACGCACAAAGGGGCTGTTTGCTCTACCTGTTTCGCTAAATTTTCAAGAGCAACCGTTTGATAAGCTTCACCAACAAAATGTAAAACAGTTTGTAATACCTCTACTTGTTGAGCAGTTGTATCGACTAAATAAATGGGTGGGCGTTGTAGCATAATCAGTACTCATTCAAAGAAACCAAGATGTGAAGGTTATGATAGAACAATTTTTAATATTTGCATTGAAAAATAGTCAAAAAGATGACGATGACTGTAAAATGACACAATAAACCTTTAGAGGTAGTATAAATAACAACATTTATACGGCTGCAATAATCAAAATAAGTAAAACTGCTAAAAAAACAAAATGGTATATATTTTGCTTGTAATTATTGTACGTTGCTTTAGTACAACCTAGTTGTAGATTGACGTAGAGTGTACAAACTGGTTTAAATGGTGAAATACACTGATAATCTACACAACATTATAAATAAACAATATAAATAGCAGTGTAATTATAGAAACTAGAAGTACACTGCTTACGATAGATTAAATATTTTTAGCAAGGAAATGAATATGCGTCGCTCTGTCCAACAGTATCAAAACTCCAATATGAACAACATCGAACAAGCAGATCCTCATGCCCTTATTTCGCTGATAATGCAGCATATATTGGGTAACCTAGCAGGAGCAAAAGGGGCAATTGATCGTAAAGATTTTGAAAATAAAAATAAAATGCTTAGAAAGGTGATTGGTTTAATTGGTGAATTGCAAAATAGTTTAGATATGGAAAAGGGTGGGGATCTATCCGCTAGCCTATATGACTTGTACGGTTATATGGTACGCCAAGTTAACCAGGCGAACTTAAAAAACACAACAGAACCATTAACCGAAGTCGGTGCTTTAATCTCTGAAATAAAATCCGGTTGGGATGGCATTCCACAAGATATTCGTCAGCAATATAATCGTTAATACTATTCGTTAAATAAATAATCGCTAAAAAACGCTTAAATTGGATCTTTAATGACTAACATCAACGCTAAACTTGAAGTACTATTTGAATTTGAAAAAAAACTTAATCTATTGATAGTTCAGGAAGAGTACGAAACATTTCGACAACAGCAAGACCTCTTTGGGGACTTATTAAAAGACTTCCTTACCAAACACACTGAAAATGAATTATTAAGTGTGATTGAACCACTTAAAAGACTTAAAAAACAAATTAGTACATTGCAAGAAAAAGCCGACAACAGCTTCAAAACATTAAAAGATAAATCATTAGCATTGCAACGCAACAAAAAAAAAATAAAAGCATATAAATAACATATATTTATTTATTTACATTCGACAGCCAATTATTTAAAAAGGTCATCATGTTTAATAACCAATCTATTTTAATAACAGGTGGAACAGGCTCATTTGGCAGAAAGTATGTCAAAACATTACTTGAGCGTTACCAACCGAAAAAAATAATTATATTTTCTCGTGATGAACTTAAACAATTTGAAATGCAGCAAGATTTTAACGCACCTTGCATGCGTTATTTTATAGGTGATGTACGAGACAAAGACCGTTTAACACAAGCAATGAATGGAGTCGATTACGTCATTCATGCAGCGGCGATGAAACATGTTCCCGCTTCTGAGTACAACCCTACAGAATGTATTAAAACTAATATTAATGGTGCTGAAAACGTTATTTATGCAGCTTTAAAAAATAATGTAAAAAAAGTTATTGCGCTATCAACAGATAAAGCGGCTAATCCAATCAACTTATACGGCGCAACTAAACTCGCTTCAGATAAACTATTTGTTGCGGCTAATAATATGTCAGGAGGCCATCAAACCCTTTTCTCTGTAGTACGTTACGGTAATGTAGCAGGCTCTCGTGGTAGTGTTGTCCCTTTCTTTGATAAATTAATTAATGACGGTGTAACAGAAATTCCAATCACCCATCCTGATATGACTCGTTTCTGGATAACATTACAGGACGGCGTAGACTTTGTACTAAAGAATTTTACTCGTATGTTAGGGGGGGAAATTTTTGTTCCGAAAATACCGTCAATGCGAATTACAGACCTAGCATTAGCAATGGCACCGAATTTATCGATTAAAATAGTCGGCATTAGACCTGGTGAAAAACTGCACGAAATAATGTGCCCTGCAGATGATTCATACCATACTTATGAATATAGCGATCATTTCCTTATCGCTCCTTCCATTAAATTTTTTAATCGTAGTAACGACTTCACGTTAAATAATATTCAAGAAAAAGGAAAGTTAGTTAAGCCAGGTTATGAATATAATTCGCTGAATAATGAACATTTCCTAACACAACATGAATTATTAAAATTGAATGAGCTAGCCGAAAAATGATCCCCTACGGTAAACAAGACATTAATCAGCAAGATATCGAGGCTGTGGTTAAAGTATTGCAGTCTGACTTTTTAACGCAAGGTCCTCAAGTGCCTCTTTTTGAAAAAGCGATTAATGAAGTCACACAAAGTCAGTATGCTGTTGCAGTCAACTCTGCAACATCAGCATTACATATCGCTTGTTTAGCGCTAGGTGTAGGCAAAGGCGATATCGTCTGGACCAGCCCTATCACTTTTGTCGCAAGTGCTAACTGTGCGTTATATTGCGGCGCTTCCGTTGATTTTGTGGATATTGACTCAGATACTTATAACCTATCCCCAATAGAACTTGAAAAAAAGTTAATCGTAGCCAAACAACAGAATAAACTACCTAAAGTCGTCATCCTCGTACACCTCGCAGGCCAATCTTGCGAAATGCAAACGATCCACCAGCTAAGTCTAAAGTATGGATTTAAAATCATTGAAGATGCAGCGCATGCGATTGGCGGAAAATATCAGGATAAACCTATTGGTAATTGTCGTTATAGCGACATAACCGTCTTTAGCTTTCACCCAGTCAAAATAGTGACAACCGCAGAAGGTGGAGTAGCCACCACTAACAACAAAATGCTTTCAGATAAGATGCAACTATTACGTAGCCATGGCATTTCTCGTGATGAAAAAATCATGACAGAAGTTTCTCACGGTGAATGGTATTACGAACAGCTTGAGTTAGGATTTAATTATAGAATGAGCGAATTACATGCAGCATTAGGTGTAAGTCAATTAAATCGATTACAAGAATTTGTCGCTAAACGAACAGCTATTGCAACATATTATAATGAACAACTAGCAAACCTACCAATCACGCGCCCCAAACAATTACCATCAACAGATTCTTCATGGCACTTATATATCATTCAACTGAATTTAGATGAATTAACTAAAAGTCATCGACAAATATTCAATGAATTAAGAAATGTTGGCATTGGTGTAAATTTGCATTATATCCCACTACATCTTCAACCTTATTTCGAAAAATTTGGTTTTAAAAAAGGTGATTTTCCCAATGCTGAAAAATATTATGCTTACTCTATTAGTATTCCTATTTATGCACATTTATCAACTGAATCACAGACGCTTATTATTCAAGCATTAGATAAGGTGCTGTCATGAACATTGCAATTATTCCTGCGAGAGGTGGTAGTAAACGCATTCCTCGTAAAAATATAAAGCTATTTCATGGAAAGCCATTAATTGCATATTCCATTGAGTTGGCAATAGAAAGCGGCTTATTTGAAAGAGTAATCGTTTCTACCGATGATCAACAAATAGCACAAATAGCACAGCAGTATGGTGCTGAAGTTCCTTTTATTAGGCCCGATGAATTGGCGGACGATCACACCGGAACGGGCGATGTTGTAGAACATGCGATAAAGCATATGCAAGCATTAGGTCAGCAATATGATTATCTATGTACTATTTATGCCACCGCCCCACTATTGCAAAAAGAATTTCTGATTGAAGGCTACAACAAACTAATAAATAGCAATGCTGAGCAAGCCTTTAGCGTGACTAGTATGCCATTCCCAATTCAGCGAACTTTCAAAATTAATGAAAGTGGGCGCTGTGAGATGTTTCAACCAGAGTGTTTTTTTACTCGCAGCCAAGATTTAGAAGAAGCGTATCAAGATGCAGGACAGTTTTATTGGAAATCTTTAAATAAACCAGCCACTGATATTACTTTTGGAAAAGGCAGTATCCCTATTATTCTTCCTCGCTATTTAGTGCAAGACATAGACGCATGGGAAGATTGGGAACAGGCGGAACTGATGTATCAACTAATACAGCAAAGAGGGAAAGGCAATGTCTGAGTTAGCCCCATTATTTATAGCCGAAGTGTCGAGTAATCATGGTCAGGACATCTCTAGAGCTAAAGAATTTATTCGAACATCGAAAGAGATTGGTTGTGATGCTGTAAAATTTCAGTTATTTAAAATAGACCAACTCTTTTCTCCTGAAATATTAGAAAAAAGTGCCGAGCACCGTAATCGAAGAGCGTGGGAACTCCCCACTGATTTTCTGCCTGAATTATCAGAATATTGCCATCAATTAGGAATGCAATTCACCTGCACTCCCTTCTACCTTGAAGCCGTCGCAGAATTATTGCCTTATGTCGATTTTTACAAAATTGCTTCCTATGAACTAGTTTGGGATGACCTCATTATCGCTTGCGCAAAAACAGGAAAAGATCTTGTTTTATCAACAGGCATGGCAACACTTGAAGAAATTAAACATGCAGTCCAAGTATTCACTCAACACAGCGAAGCTAAATTAACCTTATTGCATGCAATCTCAGGGTATCCAACCCCAATTAATGAAGCGAATGTAAAAGCAATCAATACGTTACAAGGTAATTTCAGCTGTGAAGTCGGGTTATCAGATCACAGCGTGTCACCAGCAGTGTTATTAAGGGCCGTGCATAAGTGGGGAGCAACAGCGATTGAGTTTCATCTTGATATTGATGGTAAAGGAGAAGAGTTTGCAGCAGGCCATTGCTGGTTGCCCGATGCAATCAAAGATACCATTTCATTAATTAAAGATGGTTTTATTGCAGATGGGACAGGAATAAAAATTGCAGCACCCAGTGAGCAAGCAGATCGCTTATGGCGTGCAGACCCGAGTGATGGTTTACGCCCTTTCAAAGAAATTAGAGATAGTTTTGAAAGCGCTTAATGTTTTAATTCGCTGTGATGCTTCTATTCAAATAGGCTTGGGCCATGTAACCCGTTGTTTAGTATTGGCTAACGAGTTAAAGGCTAAAGGGCATAATGTTTACTTTGCCCAGAAAGACTACGAGCTTGGTATTCAAAAAGTAACAGAACAAGGCTTTCATTACTTCTTGCCACCAATGCCCTTTAATTACCACCAATGGATAACCTCATTAGCAGCACAATTGTCTGTTAATATTTTCATTGGTGACGTAAGAGATGGTTTAGCAATCAAAACCATTGAGTCATTAAAACAAGAGAATATCCTTACCGTTGCCATTGATGAACCAAGTGATTACCGAAAAGCCTGTGATCTTTGTTTTTATCCTCCTCATGCACAGCTTAGCAAGCTTGATTGGAGTGGATTTACAGGAGAAATAAAGCAGGGATTAGAGTATGTTTTGCTAAGGCCTGAGTTTTATTCAAAAAATGTACTTAACCCAGCAAAAAAAACATATAGAGATATTCTAGTTATGATGGGTGGAACCGACCCCATGCGCCTGACTCTTCCTATTATCAATAAGTTACTAATGGTTCACAACATTAAAATACACACAATTATTTCACAGGATCATCCAGATAGACTAACCATCATAAATACAGATACTAAAATCTATTATGGCGTCAGTAATATGTGTAATTTTCTAAAAACGATCAATTATGCAGTTATCAGCTTTGGAGTCACAGCATATGAGCTGATTGCCTTAGGCATTCCTGCTACGCATATTTTATTAAACAGTGATCACAAAACAGCAAGTCAATATTTTTACAAACAGAAACTGGCGATGCCTTTGCATATTAATAATATTAAAGAAAATCCAACTATTATTGAACCAACACTTAATATAAATAGATATGGTATAGAGCAATGCCTAATTGTAAAAAAAATATTAAAGGAAGCTAGAAATGCAGTTTAACTGGAAAAAAATCAATATAAAAAACAACAATAATGACGCTCAATTATTAACATACAGGAGTTGCCCTATATGCCAACATCAACAAGCAACAACTGTATTAACTTTCAATAATTTTCAATTTTTCTCTGATTCAGAATCATCTTGTAAACAAGCAACTATTCAAGAGCAACAGTGTCAGAAGTGTAATGCAATATTTTTAAACCCTTGTTATAGCACAACAGGTTTCAATACGCTGTTTAGTGAAGCTGGTCAATCTTATGGTTCAACATTGCAAAGGCCACTAGAGCAATTTAATTGGATCAAAGATAGGATCAATGTTGAAAATACAAGTTTCATGGACATAGGATGTGGCATAGGCTCCTTCATTGCTTCTCTGCCCAAAAATATTAATAAAATTGGTATTGATATTGATGAACAGTCTATTTCAACGGCACAAAAAAATAACCCCGATATTTTATTCCTGTGTTCGCCATTTGAAATGATCGAATATAATAATAAGATTGATATCATCACTATGTTTCATGTTTTAGAGCATCTTCAAGATCCTCTGCAAACTTTAAAACGCCTTCACACACTATCTAATACCAATACTAAGTTTATTATTGAAATCCCTATTCTTGAAAATGGTCTAACCAATGATATCAACGGATTTTTCAGCGCTCAGCACCTAACGCACTTCAGTCGCAATAGCTTTAAGAATATTTTAGCTGCGTCAGGTTGGGAGGTTATTGAATGGGAAGAGCAACAAGATTATAACGGTTGTCGCGTTATTGTAGAGAAAGGATTAGTAAATCATAACTTATCTGTAGAGCCCCAAGAAAAAAAATATTTATATAATTATATGCAAAATTGGTACATGTCGCTCGCAAAGGCGGAAGAAAAGCTGTTAGCAATAAACACTCCTCGTTGTGTTATCTGGGGCGGTGGAATGCATCTTGAATTCATTTATCAGATTAGCACTCTCTTCAGCAAAGAAATTGAATTTATTATCGTCGATAAAGATAAAAATAAACAAGGTAAAACATGGAGAGGTATTGATATATGCTCCCCCGACATCATTTCAAATTTAATGCATCCTGAAATCAGCTACATTGCATCCAGCTATAGAAATCAAAATATTATTAAAGATGAGCTATTACAATATGGTGTTGAAGAGAACAAAATTATTACTCTTTACGACCACATCAATGTTTATTAAAGGAAATACTATGTTGAAATCAAAAGAAGTCATAATATTCGGTACTGGAGGTATGCTAAATATAGCCATTAGTGAACTTACTAATATGGGTATTTCCGTGAAGTACTTATGCGATAACAATGAGAGTATTCAAGGAAGTTACATAAATAACTTAAAAGTATTGAAACCAGACGACCTAACAGCGAAAAGTCTGCCAGTATTAATCACAAGCATGTACTCTAAAGATATTGGCAAACAATTAGCTAAATTACATGTTCTAGAATTTTATGATTTCTCATATGCTTTTGATTATAAAAGATGGCATGGCCACTTTGATTTAAACCGCATTAATAATGCGGAAGAGGAAATTAATCAAGCATTGGAAATACTTGATGATGAACAATCTAAAGAAGTTTTTTTAAGCTTAATCCATTTTAGAAAAACTAAAAACCCTACCTCTATTCAACCAGCAGAATTTCCTGATTACTTTCATCCGAAAGTATCCCCACAAAAAAATGATACAATTATTGATGGTGGTGCATGGTATGGAGACAGCAGTTTAGATTTTAATAACCGTTTATCTACTCAATGCAAAATACTTGCATTTGAGCCTGACATTGAAAACTTCAAAAAACTTCAAAAAACCATTATAACAAAAAATATGTCAGCCTCAGTAACCCCTGTCAACGCAGGATTATATAATAAAAAAACGTCTCTTTATTTCAAAAAAGAGGCTGAAAATGATATGCAATTTCAAGTTCAGTCTGAAATAAGCGAACACAAAATTGAAGTTGTATCTATCGATACTTTTGCACAAGAAAAGCAATTGGAAAATATCGATTTTATTAAAATGGATATCGAAGGTTCAGAAATAATGGCGCTTAAAGGTGCAGTAAATACCATCATAAAAGATAAACCTCGCCTTGCCATTTGTATTTATCATGAATTTGACGACCTTTGGAAAATCCCTTTATTAGTTAAGCAACTAAACCCTAACTACCAATTATACCTAGGACATCACTCTCAAAATCTATTTGAGACCGTCTTGTACGCAATTTAGAGAGCAAATATGAAGCCACAAAATAAAATTAGAGCGTTAGCACTACAAGCTTTACACCATGCAGGAAGCGGACATCCAGGTGGTTCACTCTCATGTATTGATATTTTATATACACTTTACTTTCATATAGCCAATATCAATAAAGATAATTTAGGTTCACCAGAAAGAGACAGAATAATTCTATCTAAGGGTCATGCAGCCCCAGCATTATTTGCGACATTAGTAGCCAAAGATATTTTGCCTAAAAAAGAGCTGTTGAAATTAAGACAAACCAATAACTTATGTGAAGGGCACCCTACTGTAAAAGTTCCCGGAGTTGAAGCGACATCAGGCCCTTTAGGCATTGGTTTTTCTCAAGCATTGGGGATGGCGCTTGGTGCGAAACTGCAAAAGAAAGAATATAGAACCTATAGCATTATTGGTGATGGAGAATGTAACGAAGGGCAAATATGGGAAGGGGCAATGTTTGCCACTTTCCATAAACTCGACAATTTTGTTGCCATCATTGATTACAACAAATTACAAAGTGATGATTACTGTGAAAATATTACCGCTCTTGATCCCCTTGCAGATAAATGGAAAGCGTTTGGTTGGTTTGTTATTGAAGTTGATGGACATAATATTGACGCATTAAAAGAAGCTTTTGATCGTTGTTCAAAAATAAAAGGAAAGCCGAGCGTTATTATCGCACATACCGTAAAAGGAAAAGGCATTTCCTATATGGAAAATGATCCATTATGGCATGGTAGTTGTGCCCCAAATGTAGAACAACTGAACATCGCAATTAAAGAATTAGAAGAGGCATAAATATGATTTCATTAAGAGAAGCCTTCGGTCATGCACTTGTCGAATTAGCAGAAAAAGAAAATTTTGTAGTATTAGATGCAGATGTAGCAGGCGGCACCAACACAAATTTTTTTAAAGCAGCTTACCCTGAACGTTTTATTCAATGCGGAATCGCAGAACAAAATATGATGAGTGTAGCCAGCGGCCTCGCAAATAGTGGCTTAGTCCCTATCGTAACTGCTTATGGTGTTTTTGCCACACTGCGTCCTCTCGATCAAATACGCAACTCTATTGCATACCCTAATGCAAATGTAAAAATTGTAGCGAGTCATTTAGGCTTAGATACAGGGCCTGACGGTGCCACTCACCAGGCTATTGAAGACCTTGCGGTAATGCGTTCAATACCTAACATGGTAGTCATTTCTCCTGCTGATGAGTTAGAAACACAACAAGCAACTGAAGCAATTATTAAGTATCAAGGGCCTGTTTATATGCGCTCAGGTAGAAGCCCAGTACCTACAGTTCATGCAGATGATTATCAATTTGAAATTGGTAAAGCAAACGTGCTCAAACACGGTAAAGGAAAAACAACAATTATTGCAACGGGCATCATGGTATACAGAGCACTACAAGCAGCAGAAAATAGCGATATCACTGTTATCAATATGAGTACAATCAAACCACTAGATGAAGAAACTGTGTTACTCCACTGTAAGAATGCAGAACATGTTATTACCTGTGAAGATCACAATATTATTGGCGGATTAGGCAGTGCGATTGCTGAAGTGCTTGCAGAAAATAACATAAACGCAAAATTAAAACGGATTGGCATTGAAGATAAGTTTGGTATGTCTGGCGAACCAGAAGAATTAGCAGCCTTATACAATATATCTACGGAGAGTATAAAAAATGCAATCATTAACAAATAAACTTGTCTTAGTTACTGGTGCAGCAAAAGGCATTGGAAAAGCCATTGCTGATGCCTTTAGAAAGCAGGGGTATTACGTAGCTTATGGGTATAACAACAATATAATTACCGATGAAAATTGTTTCTCCGTACAAGTTGATATTGCGAGTAGAACATCCATAAAAAAAGCGATAAAAAAAGCTGAAACACACTTCAATACTCACATTAGCGTATTGGTAAATAATGCAGCAATTGCTCAAGAGAAAGATTTTTTAACCATCAGTGATGACGATTGGGAAAATATGCTAAATGTTAACCTCAAAGGTGCATTTTCTTTTTCTCAAGAAGTAATCCCTAATATGATTCAAAATAAATGGGGCCGCATCATTAATATCACCTCTATCGGTGGCCAATGGGGAGGATTTAATCAAGTTCATTATGCAGCTTCCAAGGCCGCTTTAATAAGCCTCACCAACTCGCTTGCAAAAATCTACTCTAGAGATGGGATTAACACTAACGCTATCTCTCCAGGGCTTGTAGCAACTGAAATGTCAAAAGCAGAATTAAGTAGCGAAGCAGGGAAAGAGAAGGCAAAGAATATCCCTATGGGACGATTAGGCACTTCACAAGAGATTGCAGACATCGCGCTATATTTAGCCTCAGAGCAATCGTCGTATGTGACAGGGCAAACAATCAATGCAAATGGCGGAATGTATTTTGGTTAAAACATTATTGGTTTTAGGCGCGGGACAAGATCAAATACCGGGCCTTATAAAAGCCCGGGAGATGGGTCTATACACAGTTGTTTTAGATGGAAACCCAGAGGCTAAAGGCAAATCACTTGCTGATGAATTTCATCAAGTCAGCATTAAACATTTCCAACAAATTGAAAGCTTCATTGATAATACGTTAGATAAATCCGTTGATGGTGTAATTGCGTTTGGAGTCGATATTCCCTATATCATTGCTCGTACGGCAACACGGTTAGGTGTGAATTACACTATCAAGAATGAAGCGGCCCAATTAAGCGAAGATAAATACCAAAGTAAATGCTTTATGGAAGAACAGGGCGTTAATATTCCTGCTTTCAAACTCGTTTCACAACAACAAGAAATTGAAACGTTTATTAAACAGCACCAATTACCAATTATAATAAAGCCCATAGATAACTCTGCGGCTCGTGGTGTTAGCTTCATCAACTCATTTGATCAAATTGAAGAGGCCTTTGCAGAAGCTTTTAATAACACCCAAAGTGATAAAATATTAATAGAGAAGTATTTAGCCGGCCCACAGGTCAGCACCGAGTCATTTATTATTAATGGAGAAATTCATAATATTGGTTTTGCAGATCGTAATTACAGTAATATGGAAAGATTTTTTCCACATATCATCGAAGATGGTGGCGACCTACCTTCTTTGTATATGACAGAAACCTTAAAATATTCTCTTACTAAACAACTGCAGTTAATCATTGACGGGTTAGGCATAAATAATGCCGTTATCAAAGGCGATATTGTTATCTATGAAGATAAACTATTTATTATTGAATTCGCATTACGCCTTTCTGGAGGGAACTTCTCCACTGTAGAAATACCAGAAAATACTGGCGTAGACTTCTTAAAAATCGCAATAAAACTACACCTAAATGAATCAATCAATGCTTCTCAACTATCGATTACTCAGAATAAGCATATCTCGATTAGATACAAATTTGTAGAAGATAATTTACAGGGAAAGATTAAATCGCTCACGATACCTGACGAAAATGAGAATATAATACTACAAGCCTTCCATGCAAATCCTGGTGATATTATTACGACTAAAACAAAAAACCATGCGAATCGACTCGGTTTTGTAATCAGCAAAGGTAGCTCTAGAGAAAGTGCAACCCGACATGCAGAGCAACAAATATTAAACATGGGCATTCAGGTTGACTAAATTTTATAAAATATTCCATGGTAATTTGGCTTTTTCTGCCATTGAAGAGGAATCCCTACCTGAAGTCATCGATAAGTGTTATTTCCCATTATTAGCATTTATAGAAAAGACTAAAACACCGATTGGAATTGAGCTGAGTGGATATAGCTTAGAGAAAATACAACACTATCGCCCACTGTGGATAACGCAATTTAAAGCGTTACATGAACAAGGTTTAGTTGAGTTAATTGGTAGCGGTTATATGCAAATTATTGGGCCGCTAGTCCCTTACCAAGTTAATTTGAAAAATCAGCTTATCGGACTGAGAACCTATCAGAATATTTTAGGCATAAAACCTACTATCGCCTATGTGAATGAGCAAGCATTGTCGCAATCGATGATAGATGTCTACGCTGAGTCAGGCTATCAAGGTCTAGCGATGGAGTGGAATAATGCCTTTAGCCTGCATTCAGACTGGTTAAAAAGTTATGCTCACCGCCCTGTTATTGCAAAAGGAACGAGTACGCAACTACCTTTATTGTGGACTGATAGTATTATTTTTCAACACTATCAACGCACTATCCATAATGAATTAGAAACAAATAAATATTTATCAAAAATTGCCACCTATATCTCTCACGGTTATCAAGCACTACCTATTTACAGTTCAGATCTCGAGATATTTAACTATCGCCCAGGGCGCTTTGAAACCGAAGCAACTATTCTTGCTGATGAATGGGAGAATATTGCTAATATCACAAAAAAACTAAAGGAATTGGGTGATTTTTTATTACCCAAAATCATTCTTGATAAACTACTAAACAATCAGTTACAACTCACATTGACAACAAGTAGCCACCCTATTTTAGTGAAAAAACAACAAAAATATGCACTTAGTCGTTGGGCAGCCTGTGGGCGTGGAGCAACTTATATTAATAATTTATGCTATCGTTTTTTCACGACAATAAAAAATGAAAATGATGAGCAGCAATGGAAGAAGCTATTACAGTATTGGGGGAGTGATTATCGCACTCATATCACCCCTAAAAAGTGGGCTCAAGCAATGCGATATTTACAACACTTTGAAAGCAGCGAAATAGTTTCCGACGCTAATACTGGTTCGCCAAAGTACTTTGAAATCATTGAATCAGCTAAAACTATCTGTATTAAAAAAGATAACTGTCAATTTATATTCTTACGCGATAAGGGGCTTTGTTTAGAGTCCCTGCTAATAGATGGAAAGGAACTTCCTTTTGGTACAGTGCGCCATGGAGAGCTAGATTTCATTGACCACGGAGCTGATTTTTATACGGGCACAACAGTAATAGACAGTGCAGAGCATGGAAGAGTGAGTGACTTAGCAAGAGTAGGTAATATCACTTATCAAGAGCAAGCTAATAACTTGCAAATACAAACAAACATAGCATTAAAGAAAATTGGTCATATTGACAAAGAGTGGGAGATTGATCTAAATACAAAAAAAATCACCTTCAAAGCAAAAATTTCCTTACATAAATGCATTAAAGGCTCAATCAGAAGTGGCGCAATTACCTTAAAAACACGCCCTAAAAATGAAACCTTTTGGTATCAAACTCATAATGGCGGGAAATTTCCTGAACGTCACATCATCGACGAGTATACCATTATTGAACATGCTCAAGTACGGTCTTTGATGCAAAGTTGTCAAGGCGGCTTGGGTGTAAGCGAGGGGACTTTAGAGCTCGGTAGAGAAAGTAAAAAACTACTCTCGATTCAAATTGATCAACAACAATCAACCCCTTTTGTCATGCTACAAAATAGTGTTGATAACGACCTTTTCTTAACGAGAGTTTTCTTCAGTTTACAAGAGCTAGACGATACGCTGAAAGAGGATAATCAAACCGAATTCAAGCTACAGTACAGCATCAGATTAGAGTAATTCAATTTCATTACACATTTGCTGTATAATCCCTTCCCAGCCTTCATCATTACTTCTATAAAAGCGACGCTCTTGTCTCAATGATATAGCTTCATTAAAATCCTCGCGTTGTAATAACTTTTGCGCAGCAGGCAAAAACATCCAAGACCTAACACCTAAACGAGAAGCAAACATCAATGCAGCGTTGCTCGCGGAGATAACTAAGTCTAAGCTGGAGATTAAAGCACCATAATGTTCAAAATCACCACTGGCGGCGCAATCTTCGAAGTGAGTTATCTCAGTACCGTATTTTCGTTGTAACGCATCAACTTCTGATTGCCAGTCTCCAAACTGTAAATTGATCCATTCAATATTTTCCATTTTTAATAATGGGAGTAGCTCTTCAAGGTACATAGAATTGGCATTGCCATCATTTACACGCCCATGGAACCATGAAATCCCAATTTTTAGTTTTTTATCTGACAAACGACTGGCTTTAGCTTGCTGTAACTCATCTGAAATTTGTAGTTTGGGTTCATTTAAAAATGCCTCTTCATCTAATCGATAAAAATAAGGTAAAGAGCCTGCTAAAATTTGACAATCAAAATCGCCTTTTACTGCCTGTTCTCGATTAACATCTTCATAAGAAGAAACGATCGCACTTGGGAAATTATATTGATAAAGTCCCTTTAATCGGTTGTCACAGACAATAAGCGTTTGTTTTGCATCTTCTATCGCTTCAGCAAAACACCCCGTATAAGCTAAGTTATCACCAATCCCTTGTTCGGGATAAATAAGAATATTTTTGTCTACTAATGACTCAGCATTCCATTGCGGTGCAAACCAATGGATTTGATCTTTAATTTCTTGACGTTCAAGGCGGCTATGAAAACAAGTCCATGCACTTTTATAATCTTTAAAGTGTAATAGGATAGGATATAGATTAAATTTAGCTTGATGATTATCAGGCTCTAATTCAATTAATTTAAAATATACGTCACGGGCGGCCTCATAATCTCCTAACTTGAAATAAACTAATGCCACATCAAGTAATACCTTACTATCACCACTGCTATTAAATACCTCTTCTAAAACAGGCAACGCGGCATGATAATCTTGTTGGCTAATATAGTTACAGCCTAATAGATGTAATAATAGGTAACTATCTTGTTCGTTAACTAACGGAATTACTTTTTTTAATATGTTTTTTGCCTCAGAAAATCGGTTTAAAGCGATGAAACTAGTCGCTAATAACTTTAAAGCATTTATATTCCCAATGTCTTTCGATAGCACTTGTTTACAGATATGAATTGCGGCGACATGATCTTTTTTACCTGCTGCCTTGCTTGCTTTTTTCAGTTTTAGCATCAACTTATGTTGTTTCATGACTTTCCCTTGTTACTCGTTAAACGCGCGCACCTTTATCAAAGTGTTCACTTAAGTCATCAACTAAAAACAACAGATGCTCTCGCATCTTTTGAATACAAAAAGCAATAAATTTCTGTTGCTCTAATTCATTGCTATAGCGGGCAACATTACTCATAATACTGGCTTGGAGATAGTTTATAGTGCCAATGAAAAAACGATAAAATAATTTTTTATCGCGTTCATTATCTATATCATTAACAAACTTATATTGTATCGAGAATGCTTGCGTTAAGGCATTTTTTGTTTTCACATTATCTAAACATTGGCAAAGGAATGAGACATACGTTTTAAATGTGGGTAGTAATGCTTTAAAATCAGTTGATAAGTCATGTGAGATAATATAACTATCATCAAAGTTAGAGTTCAAGCAGTTATCGACCATTTTTTGTTTATTCACAATTTTTGTAAACTGAGGTAAATTGTTCATTTTACAAGCTTCTGCGAATTTTATAGCTGCACCATCACTCACATTAATACATTTAACCTCCGGATGCTCAACTAATAACATTTCTAATACACCACGCGAAAAATCAAAAATACGTGTTGTATGCACTTCCCCACCAAAACTTGCAGGCACCTTAAAGTGACTTGCAAGTTGATAGCCTTTTATATCTTGATAAATACTGCCCTTTGCATGATCTTCACCTTCTTTTTTAAATCCGTAATCTAAACCAAACAAAAATAGATTTTGAAAACCCATAGCAATCGCGATAGAGGTTGAAGCATTTGTTACTGTTGGGTTACAAAAGTTCAATTCAGCATATTTCTCTGAGACATATTCACGTATAAAAGACGCGCCAGCGTCACCCCCTTTGAGCACAACATAGGGTTGTTTAAATAAATCTAATATACCAGGATATACTGTGTTCAAACACAGAAGAGGTATCTCTTTTAACGTTTCCTCATGGCCGACTTTTTTAACCCAATGATAGATGCTTTTAGGTCGTTCCTGTTCAACATGCATATCAGGCTTAATACCATTGTCGAGTAAAGGCTTCAGAGAAGTACCAGAGGAAATAACGATCGCATTGTTTTGATTCTGTTTAATGTATTCAATATTTTCATTTAATGATGGGCCATTACCAATAATAAACACCGGAAGCTGTGGCATACTTTTTTTAGCACGATTTAATAGTACATGTGCCTTTTTGGCAGATACATTCGCGAGTGAATGAGAGATACCGATAATCTCATCTTCACAAAAACCCCAACCGCTTTTATATCGATATGCAAGTTCATTTATGGTTTTAAATGCACCTGTTGTTTTATCACTTATGTAATGACGGTATAGGTACATCTGCGGTAAGTTAAATGCTCCCTCACGCTTAAAGTAGAGGTTAATATCATTAACAAACTCCTCTTCTACGCCACCTATCTTAAATGTGAGCTCTCCTCCCAAGCGTTGACAATGTTCAAACCAATGATTTAAATCGGCACAATGTAACGTCGCAAAAAACACATCTGGCTCAGGTTCAAAAATAAACATTGAACGGATAGAATATTGTGAACATAGCTGGTCAATATGATACCCCATACCACTTCCCATGAAAGCAATGAAATTAATTTGCCCACCCTTTTTTAAATCGTATCGAGCGCTATCTTTTACGGTTTCTCGTCTCTTAGTATAAATATCATGGATTACTTTTTCATGTTCGTAATTAAAAGAAGCCTCATTCTTACTATCAACTTCAAAATCAAAACACGGAGGCTTGTCAAGAAAAGCCTCTACTTGCTTAATAGAGCTATCTTTTGGATCACCCTGATAAACAAACTCATTATTCGCTATTACATTGACATACCCATTAGCATCAAAAGCAAGCTGAACTTTTTGAGGTTGATAATTTTGAAAATACTGAAATATAGCCGGCATCTTTAATTTCAAGAAAGTCATATTTTTTAAAAAAGTGGCTTGCAAAATTTGAGTTTGAATTTTAGCTTGTAATTGATCTATTTGAGGGTTCATTCTTCTACCTAGTAGCAAATAATATAATTAATACATCATTATTAAATAATTCTATAATCTATAATTTAATTAGTATATGTAGTGTAGGGAACTAAACAATAAGGTTACGGCAAGAAGTGCCCCACAAGTAATAGCACTAATATGTAAGGAATTAATATACTTACGAGTAATTACTCCCTAGTATATCCAGGCAATGCCTCTAATGCACTGGTTAAGTAACTCATGGTATTATTTAACGTTGAAACAGCGATATCCATTGCATTAAATTCTTTATACAAACGCGCCTCAAGTTTATCAGTACGATATGTTAATGCCTCCTCTTGCTCTTCTAATGTGGTAATTTTCTTATAAAGAGAATCTATTTTACCATCAATCGTGCCCTGGCTTGAGCTAACATCGCCACTAGATTCCGAAACATTAGTATCAATGATACTGTCTAACACATCATTCATCACAGTTGTTAAACCATCAGAGTAAGTCACATTACCCCGCTCTCCAAGAGCACCTCCTTCGATGAGTAATTTGATGCCTTCCGAATCGCCAGATTCAGATAATAAATACTGACCATTGCCACTTGCAGAAATGCCATTAATCGTACCTTCAACATCTAAGCCAATGATACTAGTAGAAGATGAAAATCCTAAGTTGGTAATAAAATCAGCATCACTAGTAGTAAATCCAACCGTTGAAGATGAACCATATTTATTAGAAGTAATTGAAAGTTTTCCTGCATCATTAATAATTTTGACACTAATACCATTATCTTTGAGATTTGAATCAGAATTTATCTTAGCCTGCATTTCAATAATCATTTCATCAACACTGCTATAACTACCGATGGTCAAGTCAATTGAACTCGACTCATAACCATCTACACGTATTTGAAAGCTATTATTTGTATCATTCATTACAAGCCCAGCCACATTATTAGCGGCTAAGGAACCTTGCGTTGCAAGTTGGGAAACGTCTATAGCGTAAGTGCCCGCTTTTGTAAAACTACTATTGCTTTCAAAGGAAATTTTCGAATCTGTAGTCGTCCCAGTCGCAGTGAAGAAGTCAGCAACGCCAGCGAGATCATTTTTTAATGCAGCAGCAAGTTTATCAGCATCTAATTCTAATGTGCCATCACGTTTGGTTAACATGCCTAAATCAGCAAAGCTGTGAATCGATCCTTCAATATGATCCATTTGTGTGTTTAATACGCCACGCATCATAGATTGAATATTACGAATTGTTGAATCTCCATTCAATACACCGTTGTCAGTTGCATCAACACCATTAAATACGGTTAACTCATTCATTTTAGTAATCGTGCTATTATAACTTTCAAAAAAAGCTTGGATTTGCTCCTCTACTTGACTAATGTCACTATCTATTTTTAACGTGACTGTTTTTCCAACTTCAGCATCATTTAAGTTTAACGTCACACCTTCAATAACACTGGTAACATCATTACTGCCACTAGTAATAGTAATACCATTCATAACAAGTTCAGCATCTTGAGCAACAACCGTCTCTGTCATATTTTTGTTAGTAGCACTATAAGTAAAACGATCTAACCCTGTACCAGCGGTCGCAATGGGGTCACCCGCAAGATCAGTCGCAGTCAACTCCACGGCACTTTTTTCGCCCGTTTCTTTACTTGTTAATATTAAGCGGTAATTTGTACCATCATTAATAATGGATGCAGAGACACTGTAATTATTATCAGCATCATTAATTTCGTCGCGCAAACCTTCCAATGAGTTATTACTTTTTCCAGTGAGAGGATCTATATCGTTAGAAATGGTGATTGTTTCAAATGTTTTATCAGGATCAGCAGTAAAAGTATCATTACCTACGCCACTATAAGTACCGTAAGTTAATGTGAGAATGCCTTCACCAACTTCGTTGGTTACATCAGTAAAAGTATTGGCCACTGCTGAAACAAGAGTATGCGCTTGCGCACGTTGCTTAACTTCGAATTCCCATTGCCCCGTTTCTGCGCCGTAACCTAAAGTTGCTTCAAGAATATCGCTATCGCTACTTGTTGCATTAGCGGCAGCAAAACTAGAATCGTAACCAAGTTGTTTATAAGATGATTTAAAAGAAGAAAGTTCACTATTTAGCAAACCGTAAGAGGATATCATTGCCGTAGCTTCAACGGCTTCTTCAGTCATTTTTTTTAACGCAGGATCTTTTTCTGCATCAACAATTGCAGTAACAATGCTATTAATATCTAGGCCAGAGCCTAAACCTGTTGAAGTGATTGAAGACATAGTGATTCCTTATTTTCCGTATCATCTACGATTAACGATTTTTGATGCATTAACTAAAGCAAAATTTATACCACTTCATAGAAGTGATGAATAGCTTTTAGTTTCATGGTACTTTCAACTAATAACTTATACTTTTGTATCAAATAGTATACCGACTACGTCATCCATTTTTTTACGTAAAACAACCAATTCTTCTGAAGGTATTTGGCGAATTACCTCTTCGGTTTCAGAGTCTTTAACGGAAATAACTTTTTCACCTGAATCTTCATCTATCGTAAAGGATAAATTACGTTGCATGCTTTGTAAAAAAGCATTCATCTCATCAACGGTCTCTTTTACTGTACTGGATGTTTCTTCGTTATCTTTTGTTTCGTTTATTACTTTCTCATTTTTTACTATTTCAGATTTAGTTGCTTCAGACTTCGTGATTGGAGCAATCTCTTCTTCAGCAGGAGTGCTCCTAATGTTGTCTTTTTCGATTCCTACTAAATTGGAAGGTGATAATGCAATATTAAAATCAGACATATTAACCTCTTCTCTTATAGCCTTATGGCAAAAAAGCCCCCTATTGCTAGGGAGCTATTAATCAACAAGTTAGCTACCCTAAGGTTTAGCCAAGAAGTGAAAGTACACTTTGTGCTGACGCATTAGCTTGCGACAACATTGATGTACCTGCTTGTTGCAAGATTTGTGCTTTACTCATTTTTGACGTTTCTGCTGCAAAGTCAGCATCTTGAATTCGAGAATTCGATGCAGATAAGTTTTGTGAAACGTTTTCTAAGTTAGAAATAGTAGAGCCTAAACGGTTTTGAATCGCACCTAATCCAGCTCGTGATTCACTGATTTGCGATAATGCACTATCAATCAGATCAATCGTGTTAGTTGCACCGGCTGCGGTTGTTACGTTAGTGCCAAGAGAGTCAACAACTTTACCTCCCATTCCACCACCCATACCTAATTTAGTCAATGCAGCTTTTTGAGCAACTTCTCCACCAGCTCCAGAGGTAATTTCGACTGCGCTACCGTCTGCTGAACTAAATGTAAGACCAGTCCCATTAGCCGTTGCTGTGACACCTGTTTGCTCAGTCAATTTGTTAATTTCAGTAGCCATAGCTCCTGATGTTGTTGCTGAACTAGCAACTAAATCAACACCATTAATTTGTATTTTATCCGTTGCGACCACTGCACCTGGAGTTGCAGTAGTAGAACCAGTACTAATTGAACCCGCTCCATTAGATGCCAAGAAACCAGCAACTCCAGTGTTTGCACCTTGTCCTGGTTTCTCGAAATCATTGACGCTAATTGCAGATCCATCCGCACTAGTTAAAGAAACATTTCCTTTATACGTAGCAGCGGTAAGACCGGTGGTAGCAGCATCTCCTCCTGTAACGATAATATCTTCGCCAGTATCGTTAGTTAACAATAAGCCACCTTCATCATCCAATGACGCAGTTACACCTGCAACATCACGATTAATAGTATCAACAAGATTACCCATTGAAGAGGTTGCACCTAAAGTAACAGCATCTCCAGCACCAACTTGAATTGACATTCCTGTTGTTATACCCGTTACTTCTTTACCTGTAGTACTATCTGTTCCAGATCCCTGTACAACATTATATGCATTTGCGGTTACACCCGTTTCAGCTGTTTTTTCATTAATGGCATTCGCATTCGAAAGTGCATCATTATTAGTAATAGCTGTCGCGGCACCGATCGTAACACCATTAACATCAATTTTATCTTTAGTAATTAAACCAGTTACACGCCCACCATTTAAGTCGCCTTTATTAAGGTTACCATTTAAGCCTAAATCATTAGTTGTTACAGAATCAATTGAAAAACTTAATGTTTGCCCTGAGTTTGCACCAATTTGTAGTGTGGTTTCGCCAGCGGTACCATTAAGCAGTTTAGTACCATTAAACTCTGTAGTTTCAGCAATACGGTCAAGCTCTGAGCTAAGTTGGTCAACTTCTTTCTGGATTGACGCTCTGTTATCTGCTGAGTTTGTATCATTGGCAGACTGAACAGACAATTCACGCATACGTTGTAGGATGTTAGTCATTTCATCCATTGAACCCTCTGCAGTTTGTGCCATTGATACACCGTCGTTCGCGTTACGAACCGCTTGGTTAATACCTTTGATTTGTGACTGCATGCCAGTAGAAATTGCAAGACCGGCTGCATCATCTTTTGCACTGTTAATACGTAAGCCAGAAGATAAACGTTCCATTGCTTCATTTTGTGTTGATTGTGATTTGCCTAACTGACGTTGTGCATTCAGTGACATTACATTTGTATTTACTACTGAGGCCATGATGTGCTCCTTGGTTATTTATTTCTGACTTAAGTTGTTTATAAAACTTTTAATCAGTTTGATTAAGTATGTAATTCTTATCGACCGCTTAAAAAATAACTTTAATGTTTTTGTGTCATTAAAAATTTTTATTGCTAAACGGTTCATTTTCAAAACAGTCGATGTTCGGACTTAATCACTTTATCGACTGACAAAACGATTACTTTAGAGGTAGATTAAAAAAAGATCGTTTTATTTATTAAAAGATCTAAAGGCCTTAACCAATGAGGTGTAGCGGGGTAAAGGTCAAAGTCAAAAGCGAATTACCACGAAGGGTAAAGAAGCAAGGTCAAAAACCTAAAAACACTTTGTTTATTTTTTAATGGTTTTCTTCGTGTTCTTTGTGTGGCGATAGCTACTCTGTGGGCTTCCTTACAAAACCAAAAGTAATTAACCACTAAATTGAGGTTGTAAAGATCAAGGTCAAAGTCAAAAGCGAATTAACCACGAAGGCACGAAGAGTGAAGAAGTAAGATAAAAAAACTGAAATCTAAGACCTACAAAATAATTTTATCAGGTTTTTCTTCGTATGCTTTGTGTGGCGATAGCTACTCTGTGGGCTTCCTTGCAAAACCAAAGCGATTTAACCACGAAATTGAGTTTGTAAAGATCAAGGTCAAAGTCAAAGTCAAAAGCGAATTAACCACGAAGGCACGAAGGGTAAAGAAGTAAGGTCAAAAACCTAAAAACACTTTGTTTATTTTTTAATGGTTTTCTTCGTGTTCTTTGTGTGGCGATAGCTACTCTGTGGGCTTCCTTGCAAAACCAAAGCGATTTAACCACGAAGGCACGAAGGATGAAGAAGTAAGGTCAAAACCTAAAATCTAAATACTCTTTTATTTATTTTTTAATCTTTTAATGTTTTTTAATTTTCTAAAGGTTTTCTTATAGTTAATGTTTAACAGATTTGGTGGTAACTAGAATAGAAAAAGGCAGCCTAGGCTGCCTTTAAATGGGTGGGAACTGAGGAGAAAATGAGAGTAAAAACCTGTAAGATATTCACCCATTTTACTTGTAATGATAAATCGAATTAAAGTGGCGAGTGATTGCCTACATTAATAGCAATTATCAACTCACTTTATCCTTGTAGCAATGATAGTACGTTTTGCGTACTTGCATTAGCTTGCGAAAGCATTGCCGTGCCAGCTTGTTGCAATATTTGTGCTTTACTCATTTTTGATGTTTCTGCAGCAAAGTCAGCATCTTGAATTCGAGAGTTTGATGCAGACAAGTTTTGAGATACATTTTCTAAGTTCGAAATAGTAGAACCGAGTCGATTCTGAATCGCACCTAGACTCGCACGCGATTCTGATATTTGCTGTAGAGCACTATCTATCTTATCTAAACTTCGCACTGCTTTATCTGAAGTTGTTACGCTAAGACTTAAATCAGTAACTGCTGTGCCCCCCACTTCATTAACTCCGAGCTTAGTTAATGCAGCAGTTCTATCAGTTGTTGTATCCTTACCACTAGCAATAACGATATCTCCTCCATCTTCTGAAGTAAAAATAATTGTGTTTGCTGGCGCAGTACCAGGTGTCGCAGTTACACCTGTTTCATCTGTTAACTTATTAATCGCAGTGATTTGATCTGCAATTGTACCAGCTGCACTTGCAACTAGATCTACACCATTAATCGTTAGTTTATCAGTTTCTAGTATTGGTCCTGGAGTAATACCTTTACTGAGTACAGCATCTCCATTAGAGATAAGAAAACCAAATTTCTCTGTATTAGTAGGAACACCTGCTGCTGCAGTACTTAAACTACCTTGCCCAACTTCAATAGGTTCTCCACTTTGACTCGTTAACCCTAAATAACCTTCAAAGGTAGTGGCTTCCAAGCCTGCGCCTGTGAGTGATGCTGTAGCGCCAGCAATCTTAATTGATTCACCACTATCATTATTTAAAATAATGTTACCAGCATCCCCTACTGTTGCCGTTATGCCTTCAACATCGCGGTTAATGGTCTCCGCAAGATTTGCGATAGATGATGTAGCGCCTAATGTCACTGTATCACCCGTTCCAACCGTGAACTGTAACCCATTAGTTATACCTGTAGTGTCACTAGCAGAGGCTCCCTCAACCACATTATAAGCATCAGCAACAACTCCCGTGGAAGCTGTTTCTAAATTGATAACTCTTTCCATCTCTGCAGCACCACCAGTTGCTGTAATAGCGCCAATATCCACACCATTAATAGCAACAAGATCTTTTGATACCGCGCCTAATACAACTCGACCACCATTTAAATCACCTTTATTAACACCGCCATCAAGACCAAGTGCCGCAGTTGTTACTGCTGCAATAGAAAAGGTTAAATTTTCACCTGAGTTAGCACCAATTTGCAATGTCGTCGATGGATTAGAACCATCTAACAAGTTAGTACCGTTAAATTGGGTAGTTTGTGAAATACGATCTAATTCAGTATAAAGTTGGTCAACTTCTTTTTGAATAGATAATTTATTATCTGCTGAATTTGTATCATTCGCTGCTTGTACTGATAGTTCACGCATACGTTGTAGGATATTAGTCATTTCATCCATCGAACCTTCAGCGGTTTGCGACATCGAAATACCGTCATTTGCATTACGAACTGCTTGATTAATACCACGAATTTGCGATTGCATACCTGTTGAAATAGCAAGCCCTGCCGCATCATCTTTTGCACTGTTGATACGTAAACCAGAAGATAAACGCTCCATTGCTTCATTTTGCGTTAGTTGACTTTTATTTAATTGACGTTGCGCATTTAGCGACATGATATTTGTATTAATTACCTGGGCCATAAATTACTCCTTTGTTCCTATCAATCCCTAAATCGGGAAAATCGGCAAGATTTGTTTATTTTGCCGTCAATTTTTACTCTCAAGGGTTATAAAGCGATTTTTATGCCAACTTTTATTTTTAATATTCTACTGAGGAAAATAAAAATAAATTAATTTAATATTAATGACTTAGAATTATCTAACTCCATTGACCATGCTAAAAAAGTACGTAATGCAATGAAGATACTCACAAAGTCAAAAAAAAGAGGCGGTGTATTGTTACCGCCACTAAAAAATGACGCGACTGCTGATACCAGCGAATAAGAGATTTTATTTTAAGATGTCCTTAGCACAAGGCACAGCGAGTAATCACTTTACGACAGGCCTATTGCAGCTAAAGGAGTGGATATTTAAGTCATTGGTACAGAGAAAGGTTTGCGTTAGTGAAATATTATCAAGCGAATTGAGCCGCTATAAAGTCCGCAATATTGACAATAAGTATTCAGGAGCAATAGCGGCCAACAATGATGGAGGGGTGAACTGAAGCAAAAAGATCTTAAATGGATCTTATATAGTGAGAATTGTAGCGGTTTTCGTACATAGTGAGTGAGTAGAGGCTAAATATAATTATAAGTTATTGATTAATAATAATCAGTTTGTATAAGGTGGCAATAATGTCCTTTTTATTCACTTATTATTTGAATCTAAGTATTTTATAATGGAACTAGGTTCAGGTAATGAGTAGTGACAATAACAAGTGTCAATTTATTGTAACCACTCAAGTTTACTAGATCTTAGATCACCAATTAGAAATAGACCCTGACCACGGAAACGGCCACACAACCTGGGCGGCGTGTGCCTTGTATTTCCACAGAGATCTCTTTTTCGATCTCTAAACCACGTTTTATCGGTGATACTTTAATTAAGCGACTGTGCGCACGGATCACACTGCCAGTTTTCACTGGATAAGGAAAACGCACTTGATTAAGTCCGTAATTCACTGTCATTTTTGCATTAGGGTAAGCAGGACGACTGGCATCTACGCTATCGGTTAAATGAGGCAGTAACGATAACGTCAAAAAACCGTGAGCAATGGTGGTTTTAAAGGGGGATTCTTTTTCGGCACGTTCAACATCATTATGTAACCATTGATGATCTTCAGTCACATGTGCAAACTGATCCACACGATCTTGTGTGATCGTCAACCACTCACCTACATGAACTTCTTCACCGATTCTAGTTTGTAAACATAAAAACAATTCACGGGCTTCCGAAGAAACTTGAATCGGTTTTTGTGCAACTTTAACCGAGCGGCCATTTTCTAATACTGAATATTCCTTTACCCATGACAGAAGTTGTTCACGATTTTGATGTGCATTCTTCAAGAATAATGAATAATAATCACGTATTGCCGGTGACATCCATTGTTTGAAATCAAATGCAATTTTTTGCATAAAATCTGCTTTGTATTTAGTAATATCAATTTTTTTCATAAAAAATGACGATCCCTTAACGGAGCTTAATTAACCTAGCGATGCGTTAATTTCATTTAACACGGCAACAGGATCTTCTGCTTGAGTAATCGGGCGTCCAATTACTAAATAATCCGATCCACTTTCAAGCGCTTGTTTTGGTGTTTTAATACGGCGTTGATCACCAGCATCGGAGCCTGCTGGTCGAATACCTGGCGTGATCAGCTTAAATGACTCCCCTAGCAAAGCTTTTAACTCCTGCGCTTCATGTGATGAACAAACCACGCCATCTAACCCAGATGATTTAGTTAATGTCGCTAAACGCTTTACTTGTTCAGCAGGTGTCAGGTCAATGCCTAATTCGGTGAGGTCATTTTGATCCATGCTAGTTAATACCGTCACGGCTATCAGTAATGGCGCTTTATCACCGTAAGGTTCTAAAATAGCTTTGGCAGCTTCCATCATACGACGACCGCCACTGGCATGTACGTTAACCATCCAAACCCCTAAGTCAGCGGCTGCTTTCACAGCTTTTGCTACGGTGTTAGGAATATCATGAAACTTCAAATCTAGGAAAACATCAAAACCTTTAGCAACCACTAATTTTACAAATTCAGGACCAAAGTGAGTAAACATTTCTTTACCAATTTTTAAACGGCAAGTACTAGGATCTAGCTGCTCAATAAAAGCCAATGCTTGTTGCTTGTTATCATAATCGAGTGCAATTACAACTTTAGGGTCGGTAAGCTGAGTCATTTTTATTCCTATATCAAACGTATAATTAGTTACTTATAATGCGTGATTGTTAATTTACAGTGTGATCGTGTATCAAAGTGACCTGATTGTAAATGCACAATCGACTATTCGCCATCTAAACCACGGATCGGTTTAATGCGTCCCCAACTTTTACAAGATGGGCACTGCCAGAATAGTTTTTTAGTGGAATAGCCACATTTTTGACAGCGATATTGAGATCGAGATTTAATTTGCTCACTCACCAAGGTATGTAGAAAGACTAAACTTTCTTTCTCATTATCTGATTGTGCTAAGCGTAAATGATAGGTCATTAAATGATTAAAACCTTTCATGGTCGGATTACGTCTTAGCTCTTGCAACATAAATGCTTGGGCTTCTTCAACGCTTTTAAATTCAGCAATCAAACTAGCTAGTAGGATAACCGCACTTGCGCCTCCCCCTAAACTCACAATATGGTACAAATAATCCATTAACGCTTGTTCTGTATGTAGCTCTTTGTGTAGGGCATATAACTTTTCTAATATTACTTCGGTAAAGTCGATATCTAACTCTGGTACACGTTGTAATACTTCTAAGGCTTTTTTCTGCTGTCGCTCTTGATCGTAATAATCGGCAATAGCGATACAAGCGCGTATACACTTAGGGTAAGTCACTAATGCTTTTTGATATAACTTGATGGCTTGCTTTTGTTGATCAGGTTTTTTCAATTGGTCCGCTAAGCTGCAATACAGGTAAGATAAGGTTCTTGGTTTGGCTTTATCTTGACCCATTTTATTTAACTGTTCGGTACAATTAATCGCCTCTTGCCAATCTTTTAGTTGTTGGTAGATAAGTAATAGGTTTTCTAGCGCAACTTGTCTGTACTCAGGTGATTCCTTAAGTTGAATAAAGGTTTCTTCACTGCGGTCAAATAACCCCGATTGATAGAAGTCTTTACCCAATTGCAACATAGCAAGGTCGCGTTGCTCAAGCGTTAAGTTAGGACGTGCAATTAAGTTTTGATGAATACGGATCGCACGGTCGACTTCGCCATTTTGACGAAATAGATTGCCTAAAGCGAGGTGTGTTTCAATGGTTTCATCATCAACATCTAACAATGCAATAAAATGATCAACGGCTTTATCGGGTTGTTCATTTAATAAAAAATTTAACCCTTGAACATAATCACGGCTTAATTTATTACCTTTCTGCTGTTTTTTCTGATAAACGCTGCGCACGCCCATGTACCAACCATAAAAGGCAGCCACAGGCAGTAAGAGAAAGAAGACTTCTTGCACTAAGAATTAATCTTTTTCAATGTTGGCGCGTAAATCATTCAGCTCTCTACGTTGTTTAACGGTTAATTTACGCAGCTGACGAGCCTTCATTTTTAATGCTAAATAAAAGTAGCTAGCAATAAATATCGCCGTTGAAAAACCCACTGAAAAAACAATCGCTAATAATGTTGATAAGCGTAATTCATTTTGCGCAATGAGATAATTTAAGGTGACGAGCTGTTGGTTTTTTAAACCTATTACAATCACAATAATAAAAAATACCACTGTGATTAATATAGTTAGAAAGCGTTTCATACTGATACCTACACAAGAATAAGAAGTGATGAGTGTATTATAAATCAAGCAGGGAATAAATCATTGATATGATTCCTTTGCTATTATCCTCTAGGATATTGATCAGATTAATACTATTAGCGATGAAATGGCTGCAGAAGTGGACTTTAAAAAAGATTGAAAGAAATGACGAAGAAATAATAGATAAAAAAATGGTGCTTTTCAGCACC
>Ga0316197_10000097_pt1 | contig 67823 bp, 55 predicted proteins | sample OudBiesiAoxic_MG_FD_204939 | JGI IMG/M metagenome (GOLD analysis project Ga0316197, IMG submission 204939) | Coastal sediment microbial communities from Oude Bieten Haven, Netherlands - site A oxic | ecosystem: Environmental > Aquatic > Marine > Coastal > Sediment | place: Netherlands... | reverse complement strand
TTTCTTGTTTCGTATTGTTAAAGAGCTTGGTGCCTGGTGGCACCGCCGTTGACGCTAGGTCGAAGGCTTTTACTAACTGACCAAGGCTATTCGTCTTGGCTAGGGAGGCGTATTTTACACTTCCAGTTGTTGGCGTCAAGTGCTTTTTTAAAAAGTTTTTTAATCGTTTAAAACGAGTTAAAAAACTATCGTAAAACTTAGCGAACTTTTTGCCCGGCTCGTATTCGTCTCACTCTGCTTTCGCTTTGAAAGACTGCTTTGCCGTGTCAGTGGATGCGCATTATAGGTATATCAGATGATTGTGCAAGGGCTTTTTACCCCCTCCCCAACTGAACGTACACTTTTCATTCATCCAATGATATTTCTACCATTTACCTACTTCTGACTTACTCATACTTCGATATACGGTACTGCTTTATTCAAACCCCAACATCACTTCTAAAGCTCTCCTGAACTTTCATGAAACCTGCTGAAGCTCTGCTTTGTACATCGGGTGACAGTGTAATCGAATATCTTAGGAAATTAAGTCTGGCACATTTTGAAATTGCTGCACGTTAATTTTAAAAAAATTTCATCAGAACTTTTAGCCTTCATACCAGACCTGCTATAAACCCAGTAACAGCTCCATTCTTACATGATGAAATTTTGTTCGAAAAGTGTAAAACATAAAAAAACTGACTCTAACAGTGAGCATTCGTTGCGAGGATTAATTGTAACTTTAATGACTAGCATTAGATTTCGCTCCATTACCTTATACTTCCAGCCTGCGACAACTCAATCTAAAATGTCACAGGCTACCGACTCATATAAACACTAAATAGCTGGATATATGATTGCCACAAATCGAATCGGTCAGACGTTGCTATTGAGAGTACTCACTCCTCATGCTCTTTTTTCGTCATCGAATCATCATTAACTGTCGCAGGGTGCTTCAGCTTACGAATACGGTATATCGTTATAACGGGTCCGGATAAGGCGTAGATATAGAAAATTGAACATAAAATCAGTGCCGGCTCTATCGAGATAAAAACAAACACTCCGACAACAATCAGAATGACAATAAAATTCACTTTTCCGCGCCAGTCGAAATCCTTAAATGAGTGATAACGAAAATTACTTACCATTAATAAGCCTGAAATTATGGTTACTAAAGCCACTAAATAGCTAACATCTGAACCTTCAACCCCGCTTTGGCCACCAAACCAGATACTACCGGCAATAAGAGCAGCAGCGGCTGGACTTGCCAAACCTTGAAAGTACCTTTTATCTTCAACACCGACTTGGGTATTGAACCGTGCCAATCTAAGTGCCGCTCCTGCACAATAGATAAAAGCAGCAAGCCAGCCTATCTTACCCAAATCAGCTAGCCCCCAATTGTAGGCTATCAAGGCGGGAGCAACACCAAATGAGACCATATCAGCCATGCTGTCATATTCAGCACCGAACTCACTCTGAGTATTAGTCATCCTAGCCACACGCCCGTCCAGCCCATCACAGAGCATGGCAACGAAGACAGCAATTGCAGCTGATTCAAATTGCCCATTCATCGATGCAATTACAGCATAAAATCCTGAAAATAACCCAGCAGTAGTAAACAGGTTGGGTAGCAGGTAGATGCCTTTATTCTTAACTGATTTTTTATCAAAATTTTGCATAAGTTTAAAACACTAGTATCTTGTATGAAAAAGATACCATACTTTGGGTATCCATTGCTTTATCCAGTAATCCACATACTTATTGACTCTAGCTTTGCCGGATTTAGCTAAGGTTTCAGTTCAGATTGGAAGGAATTATGTTCACAAAAACATTAGTACTCGTATTAACGCTGATATCGATTGGATCTGCATCTGCAACCGTCATCTATAAGTGGGTAGACAAAGATGGCGTAACTCATTATAGCCAGCAGGTGCCGGAAAATGCCTCAACAGATAAGATCTACAGTGAAGACATCGAACAGCAACCCATAGGCTTTATAGCCCCAAAGCCAAGACCCCCAGAACCGGAACCAAGCGAAGAGGAGAAGAACGCCGCGAGAATAAAGGAGCAAAATAAAGAGCATGCAGCTGACATTTGCGAGAATGCAAAACACAGGTTGAAAGTCCTTACGAGTCATTCAAGGTTCATAAGTAAAGACGAAACAACGGGTGAAATGGTGGCAATGAAAGAGGAAGATCGTCAGGCTAAAATTACGGCTCAAAAAGAGCGTATAAAGTTATTTTGTAACTAATCACCGTTTGATAATGCATCGAGTAGCCTAGGCACACTGGTACCAATCAATATAACACTATCGCCCCATAAAGAAACAGACTCATACGAGTCTGTTTTTCATTCAGGTAGCCTAGTACATGCTTTGTAACGATTGAAACCACACTCCAAAAGACTTGCAGCCTCCAGGATATGACTTAGGTGAATCACTATTGAGCGAAGGCTAACTCTGAGCCCGCACAATCGATTCTAATCGGCTTTCCGGGGACCAGAGAACCACTCAATATTTTCTGTGCTAACGGGTTTTCGACCTCTTGTTGCAAGGCCCGTTTCAATGGTCTGGCACCATAGATAGGATCAAATCCCGCTCGCGCAATGAGTGCTAAGGCTTCGTCACTCAAGATTAGCTCGAACTCTTTCTCTGCAAGACGCTGCCTTAATGACTCGATCTGAATACCCGCAATATGCTTAATATGTTTCTCATCGAGAGGATGGAATACCACTGTCTCATCGATTCGATTAAGGAACTCAGGTCTGAAGCTATGAACGACAACGTCCATCACCTCCAACTTCATTTCGCCATAAGAGAGCTCAGTAAATCTATCTTGAATAATATCTGAGCCAAGATTAGATGTCATAATGACCACTGTATTTCTAAAGTCTACTGTCCTACCTTGCCCATCAGTTAAACGACCGTCATCCAGCACCTGAAGCAAAACATTGAAAACATCCGGATGCGCTTTCTCGACCTCATCGAGCAGAATAACAGAGTAAGGCTTTCTTCTTACCGCTTCAGTTAAATAGCCTCCCTCTTCATAGCCAACATATCCAGGAGGCGCGCCAAGTAAACGCGCAACAGAATGTTTCTCCATAAACTCCGACATATCGATACGAACCAGTGCAGATTCAGTATCGAATAAAAACTTCGCTAAAGCTTTGCAAAGTTCAGTCTTGCCGACTCCGGTAGGCCCCAGGAATAAAAATGAACCAATTGGGCGGTCAGGATCTGAAAGCCCGGCACGACTCCGGCGAATAGCGTTAGAAACAGCATCGACTGCTTCATTTTGTCCTATAACTCGAGAGTGAAGCGCTTCTTCCATATGAAGGAGCTTTTCTTTCTCACCTTCAAGCATCTTAGAGACAGGTATCCCCGTTGCTTTTGACAGCACTTCTGCTATTTCAACATCAGTGACTTTATTTCTTAATAAGGTCATATCTTGCATCTCAGCTTGAGATGCTAAATCTAACTGTTTCTCCAGCTCAGGAATACGACCGTATTGAAGTTCGGACATACGAGTCAGATCACTGGCTCTACGAGCCACATCGAGATCTAACCTTGCCTGCTCAAGATCTGCTTTTATATGTTGAGTCCCCGCCAATGATGCTTTTTCAGTATGCCAAATCTCATTCAGCTCAGATGCCTTAGCATCGACGTTTCTCAACTCTTTACGTATAGAATAAAGGCGGCGCAGACTCGCTTCATCGGCCTCCTTTGATAACGCCTGCTCCTCCAGCTTCAGCTGTATAGAGCGTCGCTCTAGTTTGTCTAAAGGTTCAGGTTTAGAGTCTATCTGTATACGTATACTTGAAGCGGCTTCATCGATAAGGTCAATGGCCTTATCGGGTAACTTGCGATCGGAAACGTATCGATTAGACATACTGGCTGCGGCAACGATTGCTGGATCGGTGATCTCTACATGGTGATGTAATTCATAACGCTCTTTAAGCCCACGCAATATCGCTATCGTATCTTCGACATTAGGCTCCTCGACTAACACCTTTTGAAAACGCCTCTCTAATGCTGCATCTTTCTCAATATACTGACGATATTCATCTAATGTCGTCGCACCTACGCAGTGCAGATCGCCACGTGCCAACGCAGGTTTAAGCATGTTGCCTGCGTCCATCGCACCATCGCCCTTCCCTGCACCGACCATAGTATGCAGCTCGTCGATAAAAAGAATGACCTGACCTTCTTCCTGATAAAGCTCATTCAAAACGGCTTTTAATCGCTCTTCGAATTCTCCACGATACTTGGCTCCCGCCACTAATGAGCCCATGTCTAATGAAAGAACACGTTTATTCTTGATACCTTCGGGGACTTCGCCATTGACAATTCGTTGGGCCAGCCCTTCGACAATGGCAGTCTTCCCCACACCCGGCTCACCAATTAAAACAGGATTATTCTTACTTCGACGCTGCAGTACTTGAATTGTTCGACGGATCTCATCATCACGACCAATGACAGGATCGAGCTTGCCCTGCTCTGCTCGTTCAGTCAGATCTACAGTGAATTTTTTCAAGGCTTGACGTTGATCTTCTGCATTGGGATCATCAACGTTCTTCCCTGCACGAATTTGCTTTATCGTCTCTTCTAACAGTTCTTTAGTCGCACCGGATTTCTTCAAACTCTGTGCAAGCGTGTCACTTCCCTCGAGCGACGCCAGAATAAACAGTTCACTGGAGATATATTTATCTTTTCGTTTCTGGGCTAATTTGTCACAAAGATTTAAGAGTCTAATCAAGGCCTGGGATAATTGAATATCACCGCCAGTCCCTTCCACTTGCGGTAAACGGTCCAATTCCTGGTTGAGTTGTGAACGAAGAAAACTTACTCGTATGCCAGCTTGAGTGAGCAGAGGGTGAATCGAACCATTATCTTGATTAAGTAGCGCCATCATCAGATGTATAGGTTCAATGAACTGATGATCGCGCCCTAATGCCAACGACTGCGCATCAGAAATTGCAGTCTGAAATTTATTGGTCATACGATCGAGTCGCATACAGCCTCCACAAGCAAAAAAACTACCTTCGATAGTTAAAATATGGGGAGTATAAGGTCATTTTTCAAGGGGGCGGACCTCTTTATCTCCAAACTCGAGTTGGCTCTATATCAGCCAAATAAATGAAGCCATACGACCCGTGACTTTATCTCTGCGATAGGAGAAGTAATCATCAGAGTTTTTAAAAGTACAAATATCAGCCTGATAGATCTCAGTGACCCCAGCTAGATTAAGCCGGAACCTGGCGAGTCCTTGCAGATCAGCGAGGTACTTTGTATTGGTAGGGGTAGAGTTTTCACCTTCAGAAGCTGGGGGAGCTTGCTTTAGAGAAGCTGAAGGCTCTTTCTGAAGAAAGAAAATACTGCTCTGCGGATGTCGAGAGACAAACATCTCCCTGACCTCTTCACCAACTTCGAAAACATCGGCACAAATTGCAGGCCCAAGATAAGCGATAAGGTGTGCTTTCTCAGACTTAAACTTATCGAGTGAAGCCTCAATCACTCCGTCACATAAGCCTTTCCAGCCAGCATGAACAGCGGCAACTTCAGAACCATTCCTGTCACATAGTAATACAGGTAAACAATCTGCAGTCATCACAACGCATACCTGCTCTGACCGAGTAGAATAACTGCCATCGGCATTATGAACCGACGTGTTATCAGCTTCGATGACTCTGGTACTATGAGTTTGTTCTAACCAAGCGGGGAGAGCAGGAAGAGCAAAGCGCTCATAAATGAGCGCCCTGTTTTGCAGTACTTTTTCTTCGCAATCCCCGACATGTAGCCCTAAATTAAGACTCTCATAAGGGAATTCACTCACGCCATCTCTACGAGTAGAAAAAGCAATCCTCACTCCTTGAGGAATATACCAATTTCTAGTGTTTAAGAGTGGTGGCATCGATTAAACAATCGATGGGTTTTCGAGCGTATCTTGTCGCAACGCCTTAGTCAAAATCACCATATCTTCAGGAACCGGCGCCTGCCAGCTCATAACCTCACAGGTATAAGGATGTGCAAGTTCGAGCCTGATTGCATGTAGAGCCTGACGCTTAAAGCCCATATAAATGTCAAAAAACTCAGGCGACACACCTTTTGGTGGTCTCGGACGGCCGCCATATACAGGGTCACCGACCAAGGTATGCCCGATATGAGACATATGCACACGGATCTGATGGGTTCTTCCAGACTCGAGGCGTAACCTCAATCGAGTATGAGCCCTAAATTTTTCAGCGACACGGTAATGAGTCATCGCAGGCTTACCCGTATGCACCACTGCCATATGTGTACGCTTGGTTGGATGACGGTCGATAGGTTCATCGACAGTGCCGCCAGAGATGATAGAGCCTTGTACTATGGCTTCATACTCACGAGTGATCTCTCGTGCTTGAAGAGCTGCAACCAGGTGAGTTTGAGCTTCAACTGTCTTAGCTACAACCATAAGCCCGGTTGTGTCTTTATCCAGACGGTGCACGATCCCCGCCCGCGGAACAAGTTCAATATTTGGACAATGATGCAATAAAGCATTCATCAAGGTGCCATCACTATTACCTGCGCCAGGGTGAACGACGAGTCCAGCCTGTTTATTGATGACAAGAATATGGTCATCTTCATAAACAATATCTAAGTCTATTGCTTGTGCTTTGGCTGTTGTCTCTTCGACTAATGTCGCTTCAACTTGTATCACTTGCCCTTCAAGTACCTTTTCTCTAGGCTTGATAGAAACGGTGCCATCAATGTAAACCCAACCAGCTTGGATCCACTCTTTGATGCGTGTGCGTGAGTAATCAGGGAACAGATCGGCCAAAGTTTGATCCAATCTTTGACCTGTTTGTGTTGCTGTTATCTCACTTTTTAGATTAATCTCTTGTGTCATAGGAACCGTACCCGCGTTTCGGGGTCCAAAAATGTGTGCTATCTGTTACAATCGAATTGTTTCTATTTTATATTGAAATGGAAAAATTCTTAACCATAACTTTAAAAGAATCGAACTTAAGTATGCATAAATTCGCTAAAGGTGCCGTAGTCGGCCTGTTTTCACTGGCCATAGCGGCCTGTAGTAGTAGCCCAGAAGAAGATCTAAAGGTAAAGAAATCCTCACCAGATATACTTTACTCTCAAGCAAGAACGTCCATGGAGCTTGGAAACTTCAGTAAAGCGGTACGCTCATTAGAAGCATTAGACTCTCGCTATCCTTTTGGCCCGCATAAAACTCAAGTACAACTCGATCTCATCTACGCCTATTATAAACTAGATGACGCTGCATCGGGTATCGCTAATATCGATCGCTTTATCAGGCTCAACCCAACTCATAAAGATATTGACTATGTTTACTACATGCGTGGACTCGTCAATATGCAATCTGATAACTATATGTTCCACGATATGTTAGATATCGACAGAACAGATCGAGATCCCAAAGTAGCACAAGATGCCTTTAATGATTTCGACCGTCTAATCAAGTCATACCCCAATAGCAAATACGCACCAGATGCAGCTAAGCGCATGCTTTACTTGAAAAACCGTTTAGCAAAGTATTCTATCAGCGTAGCTGAATACTATATAAAAATGAATGCTTGGAGTGCGGCTTCTACGAGAGCACAATCGGTTATGGAGACATATCCGGGCACAACATCGACAGAGCGAGCATTAGAGATAATGGCAGAGGCTTATGGTGAGTTGGGCCAAGAAAAGCTCAAGGAGAATGTCTTGTCTGTAATGAAAGTTAACTTCCCAAACAATAAGATGTTATCTCGCTAAATCTGGTATTAGCTTGGTTAAGTCATAAATAGCTCCGGTAACGGAGCTTTTTTATGGGCAAACCAAACTATCTCTATCATCCATAAAATATCAATTCCTCAATTGCGCCTCTAAGCAATAACAAATGACCTCAATTTCCAACTATGCTGACTTTTCACTCATAAAGACAGTCCATCAAGCTAATTAGAACAAAAGTCATCCAAACTAACGAGGAATGTGATTAAATTGAAAAAAGTTATTGACTCAAAAGTCTAAAAGCCTTTTAATAGCGCCCGTTGCCCGAATAGCTCAGTCGGTAGAGCAGAGGATTGAAAATCCTCGTGTCCCTGGTTCGATTCCGGGTTCGGGCACCAATTTTTCCTTTAAAATGTAAATCTGAATCAAATCCCCTCGATAATTCACAATTTTTTCAACCTTTTTTATCAGCTTTTCTCTGTGACTTATTCAACAAGCTTTAGTAGTTCCACCCTCTTGTACTCAAGCATCAGTTTATTACGCCCCGATAACTTTGCCTTATAAAGTTGCTCATCAGCTTGGGCGATCATAGTTTCCCAACTAACATCTGAAAATGATGGATGAAAACGTTCATAGAACACGCCTCCAATACTCACTGTTACCCTATTATCGAAACAAGACTTAGGGTGATAGATATTTAACTCCCTCACTTTTTCCAGCATCCTTTTCGATAGCAACTCCATTTGAGCGAAGTTATCTCCCTGAATGACGACACAAAACTCCTCCCCCCCATAACGTGTGACCAACTCCCCTCTCCGTCTACATTCAAGCAATAAGGTTTGTGCAATCGAAAGAATGGCTTGATCTCCAGCTTGGTGACCTAAACTATCGTTGTACTCCTTGAACAGATCGATATCTATCATCAAGAAACCTATAACACCTTTACCCTCTTTCCACTGGCTGAAGGCCCGCTGGGCGAAAACCTCAAGACTGCGACGGTTAGCGATCCCCGTTAACGGGTCTTTATAGGACAAGGATTCCAGATAATTTTGATGTCGCTCTAATTTATCAACCATCAGATTAAAGGAACTTGATAAGCGGACTATCTCATCGATATGCCATGTGGTCCTCATCTTATACAAGACTCCCCGCTCAGCCATTTTATCTAAAACTAAGCTGGCACTTCGTATCGGCCTTAATATCATGACTGACACCGGGATAACCGAACATGCAGAGGCGATAATCAGGGTAATAAAAAGTAAGATAGACTCAGGAGTAAAGATTGACGGCGATATTTTTTCATCATGCACGACCGAAATTTTCAGTGTAGGGACACCGAAAACATCATTAATAAGCCATTCATGCTTAGAAGCCAGAGCACCGATTTGAGGCATACTATTAAAGTCGGTCAGGCCTGAATATGATTGTTCAGGGTCTAAACCCTCGATATCAAAATTAACCAGACTCAACTGCCTGATCTGTTCAATCAGACTATCACTTATCTCCCTTATCATCAGCAGGCTACCGACGATCCGCCCGGAACCATCGGTTGGTAACACGACGGCATTACTGAAATAGACCACCGTTCCATCTAAATTAATTATTCCGTTTCTTGTCGAAGGAAGCTGTTTTGTAACTACGTTCTCATCCGGTAGTACTTGCCCAATCCAGGCAGTATTATCTTTTTGTAAGTGATGAGATGAAAAGTCAGGCTTTACAAAATGCTGCCACAATAGCTTACCTTGGGTATCAAAGAGGTACGCTCCATCGATATCGGCAGCTTCAAAACTGTTTACGCTTAAATTGGATTCTATGAAGCCGGGCTCTCTGGATTCTACAAATTTAACCATCTCATCCCAGACGGCATAATCATAGCAGAGGGTTTCTAAGCTTTTTTGAGCAAACTTGATGCCACGCTGAACGGCAAGAAGCTCCTTTTCCTGCTGAGATCGTATCTGGGTCTCGATAGCGGGCAAGTATACAAAATGATAAAGCACACTCGCCGCAAAGAATGAGAGCAGCAGAATCACTAAGCCAAGCAAATTTAGAAAGTGATTTAATTTCATACACCCAACTTGCACCAACCCTTTTGCAGTTAACCTAAAGGGTAGCTACTGACTTAGATCTTAAATAAGCTCACTGCTTGCTGAAGTGCTTCGGCACGAGACTGCACCTCACTCGAAGCCTGTGCATTCTCATCAGCCGCTGTCGCCGAATCTTGAGCAATATCCCTGATAACCACGACGTTCTTGTTAACCTCAGAGGCAACCATACTCTGCTCTTCGATTGCTGCCGCAATTTGAGTGCTCATATCCATGATATTCGTTACGTCGACGTTTATCTGTTCGAGTAGGCTACCCGCTGTTGCGGCCTGCTCAGCACTCTCACCACCCTGTTTCTGAGTTGCTTCCATCAACTGAACGATAGAGCGGGTTCTCGCCTGCAGCGTTTGAATGATCCCTGCGATCTCCTCGGTCGACTCTTGAGTCCTCATCGCTAAACTACGCACTTCATCTGCAACGACAGCAAAACCACGTCCCTGCTCACCAGCACGGGCCGCCTCGATAGCCGCATTGAGTGCTAGAAGATTCGTCTGCTCGGCAATACCTCTAATCACATCCAGTACGCTACCTATTGTCTCACTGTCTTTTTCCAACTCACTAACCACTTGCGCAGAACCATTTAACTGCTCAGCTAATGATTGAATCATCTCAATGGTCTGCTCGACACCTACCTGCCCTTTTTGCGCATTGTCATGGGTATTTCCGGCTCTTTCGGCGGCTAGCTCAGTATTTTTTGCAATCTCATCGATAGTTGCGCCCATTTCAGTTATCGCGGTAGCCACCATATCGGTTTCATTGAGCTGCTGTCCCACACCTTCAGATGCTTTAGTGGCATTTAATGAGAGATCAGAACAGGAGTGATTCATTATTTGAACGGATTCGATGACCTCTTCAATCAGTGTCTGGAAGCTCTCAACCATAAGATTAAAGTGTTTGGCTATTTGCCCAAGTTCATCATCTGAAGTCGCATCACAGCGGATCGTCAAATCCTTATTCTTTTCGATGTTTGAGATAGCAAGAGTGATACGTGTTACCGGCTCCATAATGCTCCGGATAATAAAAAGGGTGAAAGCACAAAGAATGATAGCGATCAGGATAAATACAATAATTCCCATGGTAAGGGCTGACTCTTCAGCAGCATGGATCGCCTCAATAGCTTGCTCTTTCAATCGCTCAGAGTCCGCCTCCGCCACAGCAATGGCATCACGCAGTTCCGCCATTCCGCCATCATTTTTGGTTAATCCTAAGGCTTGCTCTTTGGCCACCAAGGTTGTGAAATCTTTCTGGTAACTTGAGATAAGCGTCATGGTTTCATTTCTGACACTATAATCGAGCCCGGAATCGGCCAACGTCTGCTCGAATTTATCAATATTGCTTTCAAATTTATCTACATAACTCATGTTCCGGCGTAACATAAAGTCTTTTTCATTACGCCTGAGTTGTAGCATTACGACCATCAGTTCAGGCTCATCATACTTTTTAACCAGAGTTTCAACATTATGAACAGCTTGTCGAAGGGTGCCATAGAGACCAGTTTTTGGGGTAAGCCCTATCTCCTGCTGCAGTTGAACAACATTTTGAAAAGCTTTTTCGTAGTGATGTAAACTCTTCTCGAAACTCAGCAGTGCATCGGTCGATATATCATAAATGGTAAAGCTTTCTCTCAAAGAGCTCATCACTTTGTCAATATCGCTGGCATTGGATTTGTGTTTATCCAGATACCCAAGCTCTAATCTGGCGAAAAAATCCTTTTCGTCTTTGCGAAGACTCAGCACCTCTTTCTCTAAATCAATCACATTTTGAGCAGTATGAGACAGTTCATCCTGAATACCGCTTGAATATACTTGCAACCCAAACATAGCAAATATAGAGAGAATAGACACTGCGGCACTGAGTAGTAATTTATGACGAATGAGCATATTGGCGACCTTTATAAATGAGAGCACTCTGGTAAGAATAGGTGTAAATAAATCACAGGGCTAAGTTGGTTTGGCGACTGTCGCAACAACCAAGTCATGCCGTTACTGGTTATCGGCAACAAAACCAGCATCATTAACTAATCTTAGTAAGAAAACACAATAAAATCATGCAAACTCGGCATTATCATGTTTTATCGATATATTCCTCTTCTTAACATGAGTCATGTTTAATTAAATTAAATTTTAGCATACAATATCCAAAAATAAATTATGGAGTAGCTATGCTAGTCATTGATGCAGAACAGGTTCACCAAACCCTTAACTTTCCGAAACTGATTAGTGCGCTTAAAGAGACCTTCTCTAAACCTGCAGGCATGCCTCAACGACAAGTTTTCAGCTTAGATGAGTCCTCACCCCACAGCGATGCATTTGCCGTATTGCCCTCATGGAATGAACAAACGATAGCGGTTAAAGCCTTTACCTACTTTCCAAATAATCCAAGCAAGTCACCAGATTTAGAGAGCCTTTATTCCAAAATAATGATTTTTGATCGTAAAACCGGTATTCCTCAAGCTTTAGTCGATGGCACAAGCGTGACTTACTGGCGTACGGCAGCTATCTCGGCATTGGGAAGTGACTTTCTGGCAAGAGAAGGCGCCTCTAAGTTACTGGTGTGTGGCACAGGTCGTCTTGCCTCCTTTATGGCGCTCGCTCACGCAAGCGTCAGGCCTATCACCGAGATTAAGATATGGGGCCGCAACCTTGAAAGTGCTCATAGAATAGTCGATATAGTGAAGACCAGTCGCCCCGAACTCGACGTAAAAGTATGTGACAACTTAGAGTCTGCCGTTCGAAATGCCGATATCATAAGTTGCGCTACGGGCTCACCAACACCGTTATTTGACGGTGACTGGGTACAGGAAGGCACACATACAGACTTTGTCGGGAATCATAATCATGACAGGCGCGAATGCGACACTAAGCTAATCTTAAAATCAGAAGTGTATGTTGACTCAAAAATAAATGTCTTTGCCGAGGCCGGAGAGATCCTGCTCCCTGTCACTGAGGGGGTTTACAACACGAATGAAGTCAAAGGTGAGCTGGCACAACTGTGTGGCAATCGACTGAAGGGAAGAGCTGACGATAAACAGATAACACTATTTAAAACCGTAGGCACCGCTTTGGCCGACCTTGTCGGGGCACAAATAGCATTTGCAGAAACAGATCAAAGTAAGTAGCCAGCTAAAGAAAAGGGGACCCCTCTCCTTTTCCGCTCTCCTCTTTACTCACAACCGCCTTTATGGAGATATAACACCCGTTTTAGTTTGTCCCCCTCCTCTTCGATATAACAGATATACCTTTTGGCAACATTTATTTAATATTCATTCAAACCTTTTTCCACTATGCCTATGTCTAATAGGTATCTAAAAAAATTTAGTACTCATAACACAGGGAATATTGAGTGAATGCACAGATAGAGTTCATTGCAAACCAAGAGGTTTGTGAACTGGAACTGATTGAGAAAGCCAAGCAAGGAGATAAAACCGCTTTCAAGCAGATCTATTTGCATCATCACAAAAGAGTGTATGGCCTCTGCTTCAGACTCTCCGGACAAGCTTATTTGGCTGAAGAAGCGACACAGGAAACCTTTGTTCGCTTATGGCAAAAATTGCCCCAATTTCGGGGAGACAGTCAATTCTCTACTTGGCTACATAGTATGACGGTCAACCAAGCATTGAGCAGTATTAAGAAACATAAAAGCTTTTGGGCCCGTTTCGCACCTATGAGTGAACATACCGAAGCAAGCGGTGAAATACTGGAATACGAGAAGCTTGATAAGCTATTACTCAAGCTTCCAGAACGAGCGCGTATTGTATTTATATTATTCTCGATTGAAGGCTACAAACACGATGAGATCGCCGACCTGTTGGGCATAGCCTCCGGCACGAGTAAAGCGCAGTACCACAGAGCCAGAAAGCTACTACAGGAGATGCTGTAATGAATAGCAAAGATAGCCAGCTTGACGACTTGGTAGCTAAGCTCCCAAAAGAGCTGACACCGGAAAATGAACTGTGGGACAAGATTGATAAACGCCTGGATGCGCCTATTCGTCATATGGCTAAGCGTCCCGGCCATCAGCTCTGGCGTAATGCTGCAATAGCCAGCCTATTATTAATTACGGCTTTTATCGGTCAGAAGTTTTTTAATCCGCTGTTACCATCTCCAGAGGTCGACTCAGCATTAATCAACACTCTCGCAGAGGTAAAGGCCCAACACGAGATTCAAGTCGCACAGCTTCAACAGACGAGTAAGCTGGTGAATTGGCATAGCAGTCCATATAGCTCTCCTCTCGAAACGGGTATCGATCAACTAAGAGAAGCCGCAAAACAAATTTATGAATCACTGAAGCGTAATCCAACAGACAAACAACTCTGGCAATTGTGGCTATGGACCCAACACAGAGAGATAGAACTTCTAAGACAGGGGCAGAAGCTACCTGTTTCACAAAATTCACAAGGAGCGACAATATGAAACCCAGTCAATTATTAAATTACCTCACCATCCCTCTCTTATTAGTAGCGAATATGGCTATCGCAGCACAGTCTGTCGATAAGCAGTTACCGGTAGATAACGACCTCGAACTCAATATCAAGGTACTCAGAGGCGAGGTAAAGGTACGCTCCTGGGATAAGGATGAGATCAGCGTAAAGGGGACATTAGATGAACTCAGCGAAGGCTTTATATTAGATAAACAGGGAAACCAGGTCACCCTCGAAGATAAAATGCCACGTAATTTCAATGGTAATAATAAGAGTGGTTCTGATTTAACAATCATGGTGCCTGAAAACTTAACTCTTGAAGCAGAGGGTCTATCCTCAAGCTACACGCTTTCTTCTCTTTCTGGCGTCATTGGAGTCTACTCCGTCAGTGGCAATATCGATGCGTCCGAGATCAAGAATCAGATCTTCCTCCACACCGTTTCCGGGAACATAAAAACATCTGAATTAACCGGAAAAATTAAACTCGACACTATATCGGGCTCAATAACAGATAAAAACAGCGATGGCGAGATAAGCTATAAGCTGGTCAGTGGAAAGCTTACAGCAAATACCTCAGCTGAAAATATTTCTATCGAGCAAATATCGGGAGATGGCAAGGTTCAGCTGAAAAAAGTGAATGAACTAAAAGTAAAAACGATCAGTGGCGACATCACCCTCGCTATGAACACTCTAAAGTCCAGGGCTAGCCTAGATAGCGTGAGTGGCGATATAGAGCTAAAACTCCCTAAGGGTCTGGCAGCCAACTTCAATATCAACGGCGGTCCGGGAGGGAAGATTAGAAACAGCCTGACCGATGATGAGCCAAAGAAAGAGAAGTACTCTCCGACCTCTTACCTTAAGTTCCAAACGGGTAGTGCAGGCGCAGACATTAAGATTTCAACCATTAGTGGTTCGATCAAGCTCTCTGATTAACTATCCTTTACCGATAATGGATAATATAAGGCCTGCAGGCGCAGGCCTTTTGTTGATTGGTATTCATTTACTTAACCGACTTTATCTCTTCATCAGTAAGGTAACGCCATTCACCCAATTCAAGATCTGAGTCTAATTCTATCTTGCCGACACACTCTCTATGCAGTTTGGTTACTCTATTCCCCACCGCCGCCAGCATGCGCTTAACCTGATGGTATTTACCTTCTGTGATCGTTAACCTTGCCTCATGAGAACCTAAAATATCCAGCACAGCAGGTTTAGTCAGACCGTCTTCATTATTGAGCTGCAGTCCAGTCGCAAACAGCTCAACCAATGAATCGGCCAATGGCTCAGCCGTTTCCAACAAGTAACGTTTACCGCACTCTTTCTTAGGGGAGGTAATTTTATGAGACCACTGACCATCATTCGTTATCAGCACTAACCCTGTAGTGTCGGCATCCAGTCGCCCGGCAATATGCAACTCTTCAGGCTTAATGACATCAATTAATCCCAACACAGATGGATACTCTTCATCTATGGTCGAACAGATGGTATCGACAGGCTTATTGAGCATGATAAAACGAGGCCCGATAATCGATAGCAGCTCACCATCGAGACAGATGGTATGTGCATCGGTCACTTTAAAGGCTGAGTTCTTAATGATTTCACCATCGCAAGTGACATCGCCTCTATGCATGGCCTTCTTTGCTAATGAACGGGTTAGCGAAGTCGATTCGCAGATAAATTTGTCTAGACGCACAATGGATCTCGGCTTTGAATACAGAATTGGCGACATTATGAAGCTCAAGTTCACAAAGGGCAAAGTTTTGCTTGGCATTGATGTCGACTTCACACTAATCTGTTTTTGCCTGTATTAGTAGGAACACTTATGAACCAAGAGCTTAGCAACTATCAAAAAATGATTTCCGGCCAGGAATATAACTACTTAGATGCAGAGATCATGGCGCTGAGAAAGCAGCAGCAGGTGCTTAATCGACAGGCTAACCTCTCCTTCGACTATCAGCATGATGAAAATCTGCTACCGCACATGTCATCCGATGCCAACATAGTCCTGCCATTTTACATCAGCTACGGTTTACACATTCACCTTGGAAGTAGAGTCTATATCAATAGCAATGTCACCCTGCAAGACAATGCCCCAATCCATATCGGGGAGCACACTATGGTTGGACCCAATGTGCAATTTTATACGGCCAACCACCCTCTCGATGCCGAAAAGCGCTGCCAAGGCTTTGAGATAGCCAAAGCCATCACCATAGGCAAGCGCGTCTGGATTGGCGGTGGTGCAATCATCCTCCCGGGCATAACCGTCGGAGACGAAGCTATTATCGGTGCCGGCTCGGTGGTCACCAAAGATGTCCAGGCCAAAACGCTGGTAGCAGGCAATCCGGCGAGAATAATCAAGACGCTATAACCTGATTTACCCAGAGTTCTTGGTTAAAGGAAACCTTTACTTACATAACTAAATGCGTAGAAACACACGGAAGTCGCTTCCAACACTTGTCTACACCCGCGTCATACCTTTAACATATGTCACATAATGTAATACCTGTACATACTTACAGAACAAAAATCCAGTTGCCGTATCACCAAAGCAGTGCCATTGGACATAACAACAATGCCCCCAAAGATGGGCATCCAGCAGATAAAGGAAGCATAATGAAGAAAGTACTCGTTGGGGGACTTTGTGCCTCACTGATTGTAGGCCTTAGTGCCTGCAGTAATAAAGCAGCCGAAGTTAACACACCTGCAACCACTAAAACAGAGACTGCAGCAGCGGTATCAAAAGCACTGGGGTCAGGTATCGACTTTGCTAATTTTGATAAGTCAGTGCGTCCGCAAGACGACTTTTACAGCTACGTCAATGGCACCTGGATTAAGAATACCGAGATCCCGAGCGACAGAACCAGCGCGGGCGCATTCTATGATCTTCGTGAAAAATCCCGTGATGATGTAAAAGCGATTATCGAAGAGGTAGCCGCAACGCCTAATCTAACAATGGGCAGTGACGAGCAAAAAGTAGCCGACCTTTATCGTTCATTTATGGATACCGACACGCTTAACAGGCTGGGAACTGCGCCAATTCAAGGCGAGTTAGATAGCATTGCCGCACTAAAATCGAAAGATGAGCTAGTCAAATATTTTGCTCATAGTCAGCTCATCGGTGCAGGCACGCCATTGGCTTTCTATATCGATGTCGACGCTAAAGATTCAAGCCGCTACGCCACCCATATCTGGCAATATGGTCTGAGTCTTCCGGAAAAAGATTACTATTTCAATGAAGGCGAGCGTTTCGTTAATATTCGAGAAGCTTACGTCGAGCACATCGAAAAGATGTTCACTCTGGCAGGCCTTGCTAATCCAAAAGCCAGTGCTGAGAAGGTGCTAGCCCTCGAAACTGCAATCGCCAGCAGACACTGGGATGTGGTTGAGACCCGAGATAGCACAAAAACGTACAATCTGATGCAAGTTAAGGATCTCCCCACACTCGCACCAGATATCGATTGGACCGGATTCTTGACGACACTCGGTGTCGAGAAGCAATCTGACATCATCATCAATCAGCCAAGTTTCATCGAAGGCTTCAATGAAGTACTTAAGGCGAACGATCTAAGTACATGGCAAACCTACATGCAGTGGCAACTGCTCACAAGCTTTGCAGGCCAGTTAACTGCCGATCTTGATAGAGAAAACTTCGAGTTTTTCTCTAAAACATTAAATGGTCAAGCCGAACAGCAGCCCCGTTGGAAGCGTGGCGTGAGCACAGTAAACTCAGTGCTTGGCGAAGTCGTAGGTAAAGTCTACGTTAAACGTCACTTCACGCCTGAAGCCAAAGAGCGTATGCAGGTTCTGGTTGAAAATCTACGTGGAGCCTACGGCGACAGCATAGACAATCTGGATTGGATGGGCGCCGACACTAAAGTAGCAGCCAAAGACAAGCTAGCAAAATTTGACCCTAAGATTGGTTACCCGGATAGATGGGAAGATTACGACAAGCTGACGATCCAAGCTGGCGATCTCGTCGGCAACGGTATTCGTGCGAGTCTACTGGGTCATGAGAAAGAGTTGGAAAAACTTGCAGGTCCAATCCGCAAGTGGGAATGGCATATGACCCCACAAACGGTCAACGCCTATTACAACCCAACCATGAATGAGATCGTATTCCCGGCGGCAATCCTCCAAGCTCCATTCTTTAATATGGCTGCCGATGATGCCGTAAACTATGGTGGTATCGGTGCCGTAATTGGTCATGAAATGGGCCATGGTTTCGATGATCAGGGGGCTAAGTTTGATGGCGAAGGCAACATGCGTGACTGGTGGACAGAACAAGATCTGTCTGCATTTTCCGCAAAGGGGAGTGCCTTAGTCGCCCAATATAATGGTTATGCTGTATTTGACGATCTCAACGTAAATGGTGAACTTACCCTTGGGGAGAACATCGGTGACCTTTCTGGTGTGACCATAGCTTATAAAGCCTATAAGAAATCACTTAACGGAAAAGACGCTCCGGTTATCGACGGTTTAACAGGCGATGAGCGCTTCTTCATCGGATTTACTCAAATATGGCGAGCGAAGATTAAAGAGGAATCTATGCGTAATCGTGTAGCAACCGACCCGCATTCTCCGGCTAAGTTCCGCTCATTAGGTGCCCTGTCTAACATGCCTGAGTTCTACACCACTTTCGATGTTAAAGAGGGCGACGCCATGTATCTAGCACCAGAGAAACGTGTAAAGATCTGGTAATTAACCAACTGTAATTTTTTCTTTAAAAAGAGCGCCTTAAGCGCTCTTTTTTTATCTAAAAAAAAGATAGACTCTTTCATGAACAAACATTAATTATCTATTCAGCATAGATTAAGCAACCAAAGCCTAAATTAACCTTATCGTTTAGTATTTCAGCGAGAAAAGAGGTCTACTTTATGTTTATGAATAGTATGAACAGATTGTTTCGTACATTTTTTATCTTCCTACTTCTTCTATCCACGCGGACAGGGTTCGCGGCAACTTACGAACTTCAAAACAACGTCAAAGAGAAAAGTGATAACTATGCCGTCAGGCAATCACTGGACAAAAACTTAACCGGCCTGACATCTATAGCCTGTCACCAATACCAGATCCCCAGACAAACCAGCACCGATTTAGACTCTCTATATTCTCAGGCGCAACCCGCGCAAGATGAGCTAAACCAGATTATGAATAGCATCGCCGGTCATGCTCACAGCTCGCCTCTACTCCCTCCCATTAAGAGTTATGCGAGAGCGCAGGAGAAAGTGACAGCTAAATTTGATGGTGACGCGAGTCAATTAACCGACCTGGCAAGAGCCACCTTGGTTAGCAACAACATTCATGACCTGATGCAAGCCTATGAAGCATTGAGTACACAAACACAGATCGTTCAGGTAAAAAACCGCTTCGCCTCACCTAAAGAGTCAGGCTATCGCGATCTCAATGTACTTATCAGACTCCCAGATTCACAGATGATAGCCGAAGTGCAACTGCACTTAGACGAAATAGCAAAAATCAAGAGTGGTGCAGAGCACCTAGTATATGAAGAGGTGCAAGCGATACAAGCCGTTGCAAAAAATGAAAGCAGACAGCTCAATGAGATAGAAGCGGCACGAATAACACTCCTGCGCCAGACATCACATAAGCAATACCATAAAGCCTGGCTGCAATATAAGCGCATCGATGAGGCCGGTATCATTACCGCCGCAGTAGCCTAGAGCTCAACAACCGGCTAAGGAGGTTACCTACTCAGTTAATCTCCTTAGTCACTCATCCGGGACTCTAATACCTCCCAGAAGCCTTAAAAATAAGCAAGCACACAATCTGACTATTGATACAAACCCTAACTAACAAAATAACGTCAATCAGGATATACTTGCCCCCACTGAAACATAACCAGCGAAGAGACGATGCACGACATCATTGAGCAACTACAGGAACTAAGCGAAACCGTTCCTATCCCTTTAGAACTCCCGACCTTTGAACAAATTGTGGTCGTTGAAGAGGAGATCCTTATGCCTCTACCTTCAGAGCTAAAGGAATACCTTCTTTACGCCAGTGATGTCATCTATGGAACCATCGAGCCGGTAACGGCCAGCGACCCATATTCGCACACCTACCTCTCAGAAGTGACCGCCTACGCTTGGTCTATTGGTATGCCCAGAGAGTATGTTGCTATCTGCCAACAAGGTAACAACTTCTATTGTATCGACCAGGAAGGTCATGTAATGCTTTGGAGCGAAGACGATATGGAAAGTGAAACCTGGGAATCGTTCTGGCAATGGGCAGAAGAGGTCTGGATGCAGAGTTAAGTCTCAGTACCCAGGTTCTAGGTTCTAGGTTCTAGGTTCTAGCAAGTTAAGAATTTACTTTTTCGCATCAAGGTCGCGGAAATTATCTCTATTTTGGAAAAATCATGTCAAAAAATGCCGGCTTGAATGCCATCGAAATTAAATGCCTACGCTTATCTGTAGGGCTCTCTCCAGCGCAAGTTGCCGACCTTTCGAAAGCAACCGAAGCAGATGTCATTGCCTGGGAAGCGGGCGAAAAACCGGTATCAGGTCTTGCAGAGAAAAAGCTCCTCGAGATAGATGAAATCATCGAGATGCAGGTGCTTAACACCTGTGATGGTATCGAAGAACTATTTAAGAAAGAGCCTAAGCGTCGACTCAGCTTTGTGGTTTACCCAACCCAAGCTATCTATACCCAATACAACCCTGAATTCTTAAGCTCACTCCCACTGACTGAGCTGTATAACACCGCGGCTTGGCGTATCAAGAAAGAGTGTAAACTAGTGCTTGAAGTCGAGGTTACCTTAGTTCCGCTCGATGTCGAGGGCTACAAAGCTTATCGCGAGAAAGAGGGCTTAAAAGAGAGCCGTGAAAGCCGCGCTAAATGGGCTGCGGCTCAGCTGTAAGTATTGAGGTTCGAGGGTCGAGGGTCGAGGGTCGAAAAGCCTAAACAAAAAAGCATCCGTTATGGATGCTTTTTTGTTCGGAATTAAACAGCTTTTACTCGGCCCCGGCCATCTCTTTTTCGAGTGCTTTCGCCATCGCAGGCCTGGCAGTGAGGCGATCGCGGTAGGCGGCAAGTCTTGGCGGGATCTCCTGCTCGAAACGTGTCGCCCATAACAAGGTATGGGCTAACAGTATGTCTGCCACGGATAAACTATCTCCTAACAGGTAATCACTGTCTGGCAACCAATTTTCTGCGATAGCGGCCGCCTTATCAAACTCCCATTTGGCCACAGGTAGGATACTGCTCTGACGCAGATTTTCGGGCAAGGCAAACTTATGCTTTCCCATGGTCCAGAGGGGCTGCTCTAATTCACAGATAATAAAACTCACCCACCTATGGTGTAGGGCAGAGAGATCGCTTCCTAATTCCGGTAACAACTTCCTGTCACCATACTTTTCCGCCAGGTGTAAAACGATAGCCGCCGACTCGGTTATAACCAGTTCATCATCGATCAAGGCAGGTACTTTACCGCAAGGATTCACCGCGAGAAAATCTGCACTTCGGCTATCTCCTTTAGCAAAGTTAATAAAGTGATATTGCCAATCTATTCCTAACTCTTCCAGCGTCCAGGACACACGCAGTGAACGGCTACGGGGAACACCATACAACTTTATCATGACACACTCCTTTGATCTTAAAATCAAAAATGACTTCTTTTAAAAGCAACTTTCTATTAAAAGAAAAAAGAACGGCCTTTGGAAGACCGCATTTACATTCGCTTACCTTTTAGTCAAGGTAAGCTCTCCCATTATTAACCAGAAGCGATGACTAAATTAATTGTGGAGGTAGATCTAACCCAAGTACAACTCAGCCAAAATACTCCCCATGAAATAACTGACAATAAGTGAGGTTCTGACAAGGTTACCATTGGTTTCACCGCAACATCTTGTTAACCTAAGAAGTAACACAACTCCCAACAACATAAAATCAGATACTTCCCCATGGAAAAGCTAGCCGACAACCCAGTTTTAGACTCAAAAAAATACCGCGCAATGTCATTTAAAATGGCCTTAAAGGCATTGGGGCCGGGGCTATTAATGGCCGCAGCGGCTATCGGTGCATCGCATCTGGTGGCCGCCACCAGAGCCGGCGCCGAGTTTGGCTGGCAACTGGCGTGGTTAATTCTTGCGGTCAACCTTCTCAAATATCCATTCTTTGCCGCCGGTGCTCGCTATACCGCCGCAACCAATGAGAGCCTGCTCCATGGCTATTTAAAGCAGGGCCGGGGCTTCTTACTGTTATTTACTTCGCTAAACACCCTTGCTGCAATCGCCAGCACAGCTGGGGTAACCATGTTAACGGCGGCAATGCTGACACTATTCATCCCACTATCTATCGATATATTGGCGTTCATTGTCTTAATATCCAGCTTAACATTGCTCATTTTCGGCCACTACGCGCTACTCGATAAACTCTCTAAAGTGATCATGTTTTGTCTGACACTCACAACCTTGATTGCCGTAGCTTTAGCACTGAATGCGCCCTCAATGATGAATCCCGAAGTTTTATCTCCCTCCCCTTGGCAGTGGGGGTATGTCGGATTTTTAGTTGCCATGATGGGTTGGATGCCGGCACCGATAGAGGTCAGTTCATGGAACTCTTTGTGGTTATTAGAAAAACAGAAAAGCCAAAGTATCACCAAAGAGCAAGCTATCTTCGACTTTAACTTTGGCTACCTCATTACAGCCCTGCTTGCCATCATATTTTTAGCCTTAGGCGCTTTAGTCATGCATGGCAGCGGTGAGCACTTCTCATCATCGGGGGTTAAATTTGCGAGCCAACTTATCACCTTATACAGTCAGATACTTGGCGATGAAACCCGTTACCTGATAGGAGCCGTAGCTCTTTTATGTATCTTCAGCACCACGGTGACTGTCATCGATGGTTATAGCCGAACCCTGAATATGGGTTGGCAACTACTGACTAAAAAAAGCGACTCGCAGAAACGACTGACATGGGTCATGCTAACCATCAGTGCGCTTGGGCTCGCCATAGTACTATTCTTTAAGGGGGCATTATTGCCCCTGCTGGAATTTGTCATGACATTGGCTTTCATGACCACTGTGGTGTTTGCCTGGTTAAACTATAGATTGATGACAAGCTCGGCCTTGCCTGAAACTGACCGCTATGGCTGGAAAATGAGGTCTCTTTCTATATTCGGTTTGCTTTATTTAGTTGGTTTCGCTGGACTGTTTATTTACTGGATGGCAACGAAGTAAGGAAGTAAAAGATGAAATTAAGAACTCGCTTAATTACTTTGAGCTGGAGTGTATTACTACTTGGCTTTCTAACCGTGCCAGCCCATGCGGATTTCCCACCAGCGAGTGAGAAAGCAGCCTCCAAAAATGATCTGAACAAACAAGCGGGGTCACAAATACCCGAAGCTTTACAGTCTCTTCCGCTCGAAGATCAAATCAAGGAAGCTATCGACAACTCCCTGCAACCTTTTAGTGGCAGCATCCTCTTAACCCAAGAGGGGAAGACTCTACTTAACATGTATAAAGGTAGAGGGATCAATAGACAATCCAGCTTTGTCATCGCTTCTCTGTCTAAACAGATCACTGCAACCTTAATACTGCAAGCCGTAGATGCCGGAAAACTGCAACTTGACCGCTCTCTTAACAGCTATAAATTCCAGAATGAAGCACAAATAGATAGTGAAGGGAGCTGGGAGCAAGACGATGAGCAGCCTACGGGGTTCAATGCAAAGTTTGAGACACGACAAGAAACAGTCCCAGAAAGCGACGACCAAACAGAGCCTGAAACCGAAGAGGGAAAAAGAACCCAAGTCGATGAAGATGGGTCAGCGGACAGTCCCAGTTTAGCTCCCCAGAGCCCATCTTCACATAGGCAGAGTTCACAGAGCAGCCCGGAGGTCCTCTATGGCACCTCGACGCAAACGTTCCAAGAACAATTGAGATTCAACCCTACCCGGTTTGATGAAAGGATCACCCTTCATCACCTACTGAGCCACACATCGGGTATCGACCAATTGGGCAAACCCAATCGTTTCCAGCCAGGTACAAAATTTCAATATTCAAACTATGGCTATACCGTATTAGGAGAGCTTCTGGAGCAGGTAAACCAACAACCTCTCCCCCAGCAGATAGCCGATTTTAAATTGGCGTATAAATTAGGCGGACTCTATGCGGAAGTGGGGGATATCGATGCTATTCGTCAACGCGCCCCCGCGCTTGCCATCGGTTTAACTGAGACCGCAAACGGATTAACCCAATCGGACCTGATGATCACGGAGTCTTTAATTCCCGCTGGCGGGATAATTTCAACCACTAAAGCCTTCTCAGACTTTCAGCAAAGACTTCATGCCGGAAAATTTATTAGTTCGAAAAGCTATCAGCTGATGACAAGCCCCCACACCAAAATAGATTTCCTCTGGCCAAATATGAACTATGGATATGGCCTACGCTTAAACTTTGATGATAACCTCACCGAATATAGCCATACCGGCTACCTGTCTGGCTATATGTCTATGACCCTCTACTATCCTCAATTCGACTTAGGCTTAGTGATGCTGGAAAACATCTCATTGAACCTTAACTCTCTCGACAGAGTATTTGAACTGCATAACCAGGTTCGGGAAATCATCAGAAACAGATTAATATCGACTCAAATTCAAGATGTTAAATAAATCAAAGGATCCATGATAAATTCGGCTATAATAGCCATCACAAGATCCCGCAGACGCGGAATCATCGAGATAAGAAATAGACATCATGATTAACAACGATATTTTACGCCGCTTACGTTTCGTGTTCGATTACCAGAATGCCAAGATGATCAAGATCTTCGGTAAGGTAAACCATGAAGTATCTCAAGAGCAGCTGCTCGACATGCTTAAGAAAGAATCTGAAGAGGGTTACCAGCCGTGTAACGATAAGACCATGTGTCTTTTCCTCGATGGTTTGATTATCGAAAAGCGTGGCCTGAAAGAAGGCGCAGAGATCCCTGAGCCGGTATCGCAAATCAATAACAACCTTATCTTCAAGAAGCTAAGAGTGGCACTCGAGATGCGTGAAGATGACATCATCAACACACTAACGTTGGCAGAATTTAACATGTCAAAATCTGAGTTAGGTGCGCTATTCAGAAAGCCGGGTCATAAACACTTCAAAGAGTGTGGCGATCAGGTATTACGTAACTTCCTGACCGGCTTATCGCTAAAACATCGCGGTAAATAAACCCGACACTTAAGGTGATTAAGTCTTAAACAAAAGCACAGCTCAGGCTGTGCTTTTTTGTGTCTACCATCTAGGTTGTTTTAAACAAAATGATAAAAAAATAATCATAAAATTAGTCCGCTAAAATACAACAAAGATCACACTTTGTGTTAATCTTCCCAAGCATAGAAAACAGCATCCTAAATAACTAAAAACATCATAAAGGTTACCCATGGACGATCACAAACGCCCGCTCTACCTTCCATTCGCAGGTCCAGCTATTCTCGAAGCCCCTTTGATCAACAAGGGCAGCGCATTCACCGATGAAGAACGAGTTTTTTTCAACCTGGAAGGCCTGCTTCCCCATGTGATTGAAACCATCGAGGAGCAAGCCTCTCGAGCCTATGACCAGTACACTAATTTCACCAACGATCTCGACAAACATATCTATCTGAGAAATATCCAGGACACCAACGAGACCCTCTACTATCGTCTGGTTCAAAATCACATCACCGAGATGATGCCGATCATCTATACCCCGACTGTAGGTATGGCCTGTGAGCGTTTCTCAAAAAACTACCGTCGTAACCGTGGCCTGTTTATCTCTTACCCAAATAAAGATCGCATCGATGATCTGTTAAATAACTCCACTCGTCAGAAAGTAAAAATTATTGTGGTCACCGACGGTGAACGTATTCTTGGCCTGGGTGACCAAGGTATCGGTGGTATGGGGATCCCGATTGGTAAGCTGTCACTCTACACCAGCTGTGGTGGCATCAGCCCTGCGTATACCTTACCCATCACTCTCGATGTCGGTACTGATAACCCGAATCTACTCGAAGATCCCATGTACATGGGCTGGCGCCATCAACGTATTGGCGGCGAAGAGTATACTGAATTTGTCGAAGCCTTTATGCAAGCGGTACATCGCCGTTGGCCCGATGCGTTAATTCAATTTGAAGATTTTGCGCAAAAAAATGCGATGCCACTACTCGAACGATACAAAGAGCAATATTGCTGCTTCAATGATGATGTTCAAGGCACGGCGGCAGTAACGGTAGGTTCACTATTAGCGGCCTGTAAAGCGGCAAAAACTAAGCTAAGTGAGCAACGCGTCACCTTCCTGGGAGCTGGCTCTGCCGGATGTGGTATTGCCGAAGCTATAGTGGCCCAAATGATCGCTGAAGGACTGAGCGAGCAACAGGCACGCTCGCAGGTCTTCATGGTCGACCGCTGGGGCTTGCTGCAAAATAACATGCCAACCCTGTTGCCATTCCAACAAAAACTGGCGCAGAAGTGTGATGACATCGAAAGATGGGATAACTTCAGTGAAAACATCTCACTGCTGGATGTCGTCAACAACGCTAAACCAACGGTATTAATTGGTGTATCAGGCGCACCCGGCGTATTCAGTGAGGAGATAATCAAGGCGATGCATAGCCATTGTCCTCGTCCAATCGTCTTCCCACTATCGAACCCAACGAGCCGGGTCGAAGCCACGCCAAAAGATCTTCTCCACTGGACTCAGGGCCAGGCACTGGTTGCTACGGGTAGTCCATTCGAACCCGTCGTCGTGGAAGATGAAACCTTTGAAATCGCCCAGTGTAATAATAGCTATATCTTCCCCGGCATAGGTTTGGGCGTCTTAGCCGCCGGAGCCAAACGGGTCAGCAATGAGATGCTGATGGCATCGAGTCGTGCGTTAGCCGAGTGTTCACCACTTGCACTCGATGGCGAAGGCCCACTACTGCCACCACTAGAAGAGATCCACAGAGTCAGTAAGCATATCGCCTTTGCCGTAGGTAAAGTTGCCATCGAGCAAGGACACGCCCTCCCCTGTACCGATGAGCTTCTCGAGAAGTCTATCGAAGATAACTTCTGGACCGCAGAGTATCGACGTTATAAGAGAACTTCTTTCTAGGTTCGAGGTTCGAGGTTCGAGGTTCGAGGTTCGAGAACAGATTAAAGCTACCGGTTAATATCGGTAGCTTTTTTATTGCCTTGTAATGAAGGCAAGTTACATTTTCTCTTCGGGTTATTTGGTATTTATTAGGTAAGTTGAAGATCGTACTTTCCTGTTAATCTACAGCCTGCGGCTCGCTTATGTGTAGATACTTCAGCGAAACGCCGACTCTTGATTTCAAATGAGTCATCCTTGGAGGCTCTACGATGGCATCTGCTGTAAAAGGATTTACGAATGTCGCGATCACATGGATGTGAAAGAGCGACCATGCCATGAACGTCCGCTGCCGCATCTACACCCAGGGTATTTTTCTCTCCGATTAGGCTTTGTTAGATAAATTTATTAATAAAGAAATGCTCTTTAACATGATAAAAGTTTAATGTTAAAACTTTGTTAGTGTTATTTTGAACCTAAATTGTTTTAAGTAATCTACATATAAACTTTTATAAAATTATAGTACAGGGAGTGTAAAAATTGGCCGCCTACTTTTCAATCGTATTAGCTGCTTTAACAATAGTTTCAGGGGGGATCTGGCTGACAGATACAATTCTATTTAAACCCAAACGTAAGATGACATTAAAACTTGCCGAATCAACAAAAAAATTAACGGACGAAGCCAAAGAGCTAATCATTCGAGAGCCCTATATTGTTGAGACTGCTCATTCTATATTTCCAGTCATTGCTGCTGTATTCGTTTTGAGATCATTCCTCTATGAGCCTTTTCAGATCCCTTCTCCTTCTATGATGCCAACATTGTTAAATGGAGATTTCATTTTAGTAGAGAAATATGCTTATGGGTTAAAAGATCCAATATGGCGAACTCAGCTTATCGAAACGGGTAAACCATCGTATGGTGATGCGATTGTATTTAAGTATCCGGTCGATCCTAAAATTGACTATATAAAACGTGTCATTGGTTTACCTGGTGATACGATCATCTATCGAAATAAGCAATTATTTATTCAAAAAGCTTGTCTAAAAAATGCCACTAACAGTAGTGAATGCCCAAAGCTCGAATTAATACGCCATACAGAATTAGATAAAGGGGAGTTCAGTGAACAAGGTATGCCAATGCTACGCTTTGAAGAGCAAATATTTGGTATGAAACACGATATTCTAATTAATCCTAGACGGCCTGAGATGGCTCAATCGTATTATAAACAGCAAGGAACTAATGTCTCTGAATTTGTTGTGCCCGAGGAAAATTACTTTGTAATGGGAGATAACAGAGACCATAGCTCTGATAGTCGATTTTGGGGATTTGTCCCTGAAGATAATGTAGTAGGTAAAGCTGTTATGATTTGGATTAGTTTTGAATTCAACCGTGATGAAAAAGACTTTTTACCTAAATGGTTACCTACAGGTATTCGATTGAATCGTATCGGAAAAATCAATTAAGTCATTAATGATATGTGGGGGCTGGGTAAACTTTATTTGATTACTATACCTTGTTTAATCCAAACACCCACCTAAGAGCCTTAGCACTAACACACTTTTGTCCAGAATCGAGTTTGAGAGGGCTTGTAAACCTCAACCGAAGAGATAAACACTCAGGTGTAAACGCGGCTGCGAGCTTCCAAAACATGGATGTTTTGGCAGAGCCTACAAGGAATGTACTCGCGGCGTCTCGCAGAAGTGTTTGCACATAAGCCCACGGCAGGTGATTAATTAAAAGTGGACTTGGGTAGACAATAACCAAGATAAATACGAATAAAGTAAAGTGACCCAAAAAGAAAATAATCAGACTTGTTATTCGGCAAGCCGCCAAGTAAAAGCAAGATACAAAAAAGGCCATGGTTTCCCATAGCCTCAACCAGCACCCAGTAAAAGGATTAACACCTCATACTCGGGAGGTGACTACTTTCCGTCGGCTACTTACCTTCAATAACCGCACGGATGCTGTTAAGCAGGGCTCTGTCGGTACGGGATTTCTTCAGCTTCTTACCGCTCTCTTTCAGTGACTCATCGGAGATGCGGGTGAAGATGCCATTGTATTCCTTTTCGTCGATAGCTTCATCGCTGTCGGCCATATCAGAGATATCTTGAGCGACACGGCTCAACTGCAACCAGGCATTGGCGATATAGAAACCGTGAAAATCTTCCCTTGGCAACAAGGCTTGTGCGCTCTTTGGTAGCGCTTCCCATCCTTTAGCAAACTTCTCATCATTATCTTCGAGCAGTTCGTTACATAGGTTGGCGTAGGCCTCCATCAGATTTTCAGGGAGTTGCTCCATAGGAATAACGGTGTTACATACGTTCAATGAAACTTGCTCTGCTCGCGCTTTATACTCTGGGGAAATATCAGTCATAGTTAACTCTGTATCGTTTAAAATAATTCGTTTATGTGCCGGCTATAGGACACGGGTAATATACTTTATCTTATCAGCGGTTTAGAAATTGCCACTCACATACAGGCCGTAATTCCCATTCCCTGCAATAGGGGTAATGGTGATGCCTTTATAAGGGTCGGTAAAGTAGAGGCCGGATAGTACGCCAATGGCGGCACCGACAAGCACATCTTCTACATGGTGTTGATCGCTGGCAACCCGGGTGTAGCCAACATAAGCGGCACCGACATAAGCGGGTATTGCCCATTCCCAACCATAACGCTGCTGTACAAATGTCGCGGCGGCGAAAGTATCGGCGGTGTGGCCAGAGGGAAATGAGTCCATGTCGGAACCATCGGGGCGCTCTTTGTCTACCGCATATTTAAGCCCTTCGACAGCGATACGAGAAACCACCCCCGTCTTGATGAGTTGCCAGCTGCCCTCAAAGTCATCTTCATAGGCTAATGTCGCGCCCAAAGTGGCCGCGGGGAGCAACAGGTGCAATATATCCCCGGATTTTTCCAGATTCGATTTTGCCATCGCCGGCCCACACATTAACAACAATATGCTCGCAAAAAACAGTCTCACAACAGCGACTCACTCATGTTCGGTTAATTGAGCGTGCAGTTATACCTTCAGACCATCTCAAATGCAAAAGACTCTTACCCACAACAGATGTCCACAATATGTGCCAACAACACAAAAGTATACAACTGCCTATATGCTGGAGTAATATTGTTCAACATAAAACTCATTAATAAAAACCTAATTGATGGTTAATTAATGCAATAAAGCATGCGGGTAGTGGAAACTGTATGCTATGTTTAAATGATGAATAAGATCAAAGGCATTAGTTAAACCAGATGAAAAAACGATGGCTGAATAGAGTGTATTTTTTGCTGATGAATATCGGCCTCTGTTCTGCGCTTTTTTCGTCTTCTTTGCTTGCCACAGAACAAACCAGTGTCGATGATATTCTTTCCGAGATAGAGAGCGGTATTGCAATCCCCCCCTCCGAGTTAACCCAAAAACTCGAATATCTTAAAGCGCAGATATCGGCCGATGATATTCCACACTACTTCAGATTACAAAGTGCCCTTTGCTGGAATTATGACCCTACCGATGCAAAGCAAAGAACCGAGGCTATTGAGCTTGCCGATACACACTTAGCCTCCGATAAAATTCAGCAAGTTCCCGACATGCTCACAGATATAAAGCTTTGCCGCGCTTGGATCTATCAACATCAGGGGCGTGTCGAACTGGCATTAGAAGAGTACAACCAACTTGTAGGGGATGCTTACCAACTTGAATCCCCCAAACTCATCGCCGATGCGCGCAGTGTCCGTGGGGCCATGTACTCGTTTCAGGGGAATTTTGCCCAGGCTTTAGAAGACCTCATCACCGCTCAACATCTTTATGACAGCCTTAAACTTAAGTATTGGTCACTCTATAATCTGACTGAGTTAGCAACCAGCTACCGCAGATTCGGCGATCCTCAGACCGCCATAAAATACTACCAACAACTTGAAACAAAATTTATTGCACTCGGAGATATGAATTCGGCAAATGGAATATTGTCAGAAATGGCCATAGCCTTAGAAGAGTTGGGTGAATATGAACTGGCGCTGGAAAAATATCAACAGAGTCATCAGTATTGGACAAAGCAGGGAAGCGAACTTGGTTCAAGTACTACTGCTGTTAATATATCGGGGACATTACTCAAGTTAAACCGAATAGATGAAGCCGAGGCCTATCTTACCGAAGCGAGTCAATCTATTAAACCGGATAACGAGGCTTTCTACAGTTTTATGAAACTGTTCAAGGCTCAAGTCCACCTGATGCAAGGCGCTCCCGCGCAAGCCCTGATTGAACTCAATGACGCTAAAGCAGCATTTTCTCGTGTTAAGAACACCCGAGGTATGGCACAGCTTCTTCTATTAGAAAGCCAAACTTTTAGTACTCAACAAAGTTGGAAGGAGGCCTTCAGATCTCTGGAGCAATACCTTGTCTTACACAACGAGTTGGATGCAAAGCTGCAATCTAACCGTACCACTGAGATGCGTACGCGTTTTAATACCAAGCGAATTGAAACTGAAAATGAACGCTTAATTGAATACCAGCGAATTAAAGAACATGAATTAAAAATCGTAAAGCAGAATAAACAGCTTGAATATGCGGTGCTGGTTCTGGCGTTCATTGTTATCTTAAATATCTCCTTCTTTGCCTTCAAGCAAGCTCAAAAATCTAAGTTGTTGGAAGTGCTCGCCATGACCGATCACCTGACTCAGCTTCCTAACCGCAGGCATACCTATACCACAGGTGAAAAGCTATTTTCAGTTAAGCCTCCGTCGCTGGCGTTGATCCTGTTCGATGCCGATAACTTTAAATCTGTCAATGATAACTATGGTCATGATATCGGCGATAAAGCCCTAATCAAACTCGCCAGAATAAGTAGCGCTCATATGAGAAAAAATGACTTGGTTGGCCGAGTCGGTGGAGAAGAGTTTTTAATTATTTTACCTGAGACCACACTCAATCAAGCCACCGAGATAGCGCAGAGACTCGTCGACTCTATCGCCAAATCAGACTTGAGCGATATCGCAGCTAACTTTAGTATGACAATCAGCGCAGGCATTGCCGCTCAGGAGAATGATAAGAGTTTCTCAGAGTTGCTTAAACGTGCCGATAGTGCACTGTATCAGGCAAAATCCGGGGGAAGAAACTGTGCTATCAGCAATACAAATAACCCCAATTAAGGGATGCACCAGACCAGATTACCTCTCCCGCCACAGCACCTCAACGCCTTCGGAGTGATTTAACTCACCGAACCATTGTCGATACAGTTTGCTGTAAAGACCTGAGTCTTTATATTTGATAAGCGCCTCACTCCACAGAGTGATCACAGACTCATGGGTGCCCGCAGAAAACGCCAGATAGAGATCGATTTCGGAGACAACAAAAACCGGCTTTACCCGCTCTGGCTTTATCCCTATCTCTGAGAGCAGGCTATTTACGGCGACATCAGCCTGGCACCAAAATCGTACCCTGCCACGCATCAGCTGCTTAGCGTTCTGCTGGGGAAAGCTGGCAATCAACAACTGATCCACTCCAGCCCGTCTTAACACTCCTTCTCCCAGAGAGCCGCGATATGCACCGATTAACCCGGCCCTCTTCACCTCCTCTATTGAATCTATCTCTATAATATCTTCAGTTCTGGTGTAGAGAGATATCTTGCTTGTCAAAATTGGGCCAACAAAATCAAATTGCTTTCGACGGTCTTCATCTACAGAGGTGGCGAATAACATAACATTTGGCGTTGAGCTTGCTATAGAAAATCCTCTCGCCCAAGGAAGAACCTCGACCGGATAACCACTTCCCATTGAAGCTTGTAACTGATTAACCAGCTCTACGGCAAATCCTTTGGCTATGCCATCATCCTCATAAGAGACTGGGGACCAGGGCTCTGTAATTAATCTTAATTGTGCTACATCTTGCATGGCAAAGATAACTTAAGCGCCAAATCAAAGTAAACCGAATGAAGTTCCATCTTTAAGACAGGCAGAGACCAATAAGGTAACTGGGTAACTATGAGGTATTAAAGTGAGAAGAAGGTAATTTTCAAACCATCAACTCCGCTAATAATTCTCTGGAGCGTGATCAGAAGGCTAGTGAGAAAAACAAAAGTGAAAATTTCTGAATGATTTGTAAATCTAATATATTGCGACCATTTTATCATAATGTTAATCTACGCGCTCGAATAGCTTCGTATAATCCCAATGATATGGTTTGGGAGTTTCTACCAAGAGCCACAAATTCTTGATTATGAAGTCTGTAACTTTATGCACTATCCAAAATATGTACTATCTCTATAGGATGAATTATTTAATTCAAGCTATAGATGGCGTTCCTATTTAGGTACTATCCAATAAAGGTAGAGACTCATGAATTATTTTAACCTGCCCAAGATCGATCTACATTGTCACTTAGACGGCAGCGTCCGCCCGCAAACTATTATCGATCTCGCTCAAGAGCAAAATATCACTCTTCCAAGCCAAGACATCAATGAAATCAATTCATTAATGATAGCTCCTGAGACTTGTCAAAACCTTGAAGAGTACTTGATGCGTTTCGATTTGCCTCTGTCAGTCATGCAGACCGAAGCCGGGATTGAGCGGATCTCATTCGAGCTTTTTGAAGATGCGGCCAAGGAAAACGTAAAATACTTCGAAGTCCGTTTCGGACCTCAGCTGCATCAGCAACAAGGGTTAAGTTTCAAACAGATCATCAGCAGCGTCGTCAAAGGCATGCAACGCGCCGAAGCCATGTATGACATCAGGGGGAATTACATCCTCTCTATCTTAAGAACCTTTCCAAAAGATAACATTAACGCCGTTATCGATGCCGGCGCGGATTTCTTAGGTAAAGGTGTTGCCGCTTTCGACCTTGCAGGTGCTGAGCTTTCAGGCTTCTGTCATGAATTTATCCCTTATGCCAAGTATGCAAAAGAGAAGGGCTACCACATCACCATACATGCCGGTGAGCAAGGCGTTGGCCAGAATGTATATGACGCAGTCTCACTGCTCAATGCTGAGCGTGTCGGTCATGGTATCCATATCACAGGCCATCAGGGTGCTTATGACTTAGTCAAACAGCAAAACATTGGCTTAGAGACCTGTCCAAGCAGCAATATCCAAACCAAAGCGGTAGATAAATTAAGCGAACATCCGCTTAAGGCCTTCTATCAAGATAAACTGCCTACCACCATCAATACCGATAATCGCACCGTATCGAACACTACGATGACGGATGAGGTCCGCAAGGTGATGGAAGAGTTTAGCTTGAGCCGTGAGGATTACTTCAATATCTATAAGATAAGTATCGATCAAGCCTTCGCATCCGATGAGGTCAAACAACATCTGATGCAGTTCGCCGAATAGCGATTAGTATCACTGCCAGTTAGACAAATTGAGAGGGGGATCGATAAACGATTCCCCCTTTTTTATTGCAATGCATAACTATCGTTAACTAAGATCCTAAGCACCTTTTTGACCCAGCTTTGGTGAAGCCTCTCTCGATGGAAGCGATGGGTATGCCCCCATGCATAAAATGAGTATACAACCCAATGCCATAGTGGCCGACATAACCCATAACACCTCGGTGTAGCGACCTAAACTGTCATAGGTTAAGCCCATGATGAGTGGACCAATACTGGCACCTAATTTAAAACCTGAATAGCCATAACCATAGATAACACCGAACGCTCGTTTACCGAAATACTTAGTGGTGAAATAAGCCATGGCATCAAATTCAGCACCTATAGCAATGCCAATAAGACCTGTCGAGATTGCCGCCATCTCTGAGGTAGCTCCCATCGAAAAGGCCGCCAATCCCAGAATAGGCCCTAGCATAAAGAACGCCATCACATAGGGGGCGAAGAATTTATCCATCAAGTAACCCGCGATTAAACGCCCACCGACAATCGACACCCCCAAATAGGCAAACGTCTCTACGGCTTCTTGCAGGCTAGCCCCTCTATCCATCATCATAGGGACGAGGTGAACCAGCAAGGTAGAAGTGGTTAATCCCGTGATAAAAAATGAGCCAAGCATCAGCCAGAAAGTCTTGCTCTTCACCGCTTCTTTAGCGGTATAACCAAGTTTGATATCAGCCTGTTCGACTCGTGCTTGAAGCTCGTCACTCACTTCATCATCGCTCAATATGGCACCATCGGCGGACAGCCCCTTATCCTTGGGTTTATTAGCTAACACAAACTTGGCCATCGGCCACACCAAGAAGATGATAAACCCACCGATAGCAAGATAAGCCTGGCGCCAGCTGTAGTGCTCAATGAAATATGACGCGATCAACGGCACGATAGTCGTTCCCAGCCCCACACCACTTAACCCTATGCCAAGAGCAAGCCCGCGTTGCCTATCGAACCAGCTCACGAGCAGGCGAGAATAAGTCAATGGTGCAGTGCCGGCACCAAGAAGTGGAATAAGAATACACATGGCATAAAAGTGCCATATCGATGGGGTGAGCAGTGACATAGAGGCCATGACAAGGCCGAAGAGAAAGGTAGACGGCAACAAGATATTTTTAACCCCATATCTATCGACCAGCATACCGCTGTAAGGGAAGAAAAGGATCGCAGTGATGCCAATAACGGTGGAACCGAAAGATATCTGACCTCGTGTCCAACCAAAGGCCTGTTCAAACTCCTTGATAAACGTACCGAAAGACATGGAAATGACGCTGTAACCAAAAGATAGCCCAACGACTGAGGCTAAGACTATCCACCAGCCATAAAACACCTTCCCCACGGGGCCATCACTGTTCTTATTATTCATGCTTTTCAAGCCAGAACCTGTTCTCTAAAGAGGTTAAAGAGGAGCCATATGCCCGAAAACAGTCTCATACAGTGAGCCTTCGCCGGAGCTCTAATTTTATAAAGAGGATAAAGAATATATGAATTACAATCACATTACATTGGTTATCTCTTAGCGCTAACTTTAGTCGGTGGCATAAATGCTGTTATCATATAACGGTATCCCTTAACGATAATTTTTATGTCAGACACTCCCGTTAGCCCATCAGATTTTTACCTACTCTCACCGAGCGATCTCACTCGTCTCGCACTGCAGATAAAACAGTGGGGTCAGGAGCTGGGCTTCGCTCAAATAGGCATATGCGACACAAACCTAACAGCCCAAGAACCTCAACTGCAGCAATGGTTAGACAATGGCTATCATGGTGAGATGGGCTATATGGAAAGCCATGGCATGATGCGGGCTCGCCCCCATGAATTACATCCGGGGACAACACGAGTGATCTGTGCGCGTATGGATTATCTGCCTCCGGAGGCGGGATTTGCCACGAATCTGAGCGATCCCAATTTGGCCTATATTTCACGTTATGCCGGTGGGCGAGATTATCACAAGATGATCCGCAACAGGCTTAAAAAAATGGGGCAGATGATAGAAGCAGAGTTAGTCAATCTAGGAGCCTGTAAGCCCGATTTCAGGCCGTTTGTCGACTCGGCCCCTATACTAGAGCGGCCACTGGCAGACAAGGCAGGCCTTGGCTGGACCGGAAAGCACAGTTTGTTACTCAATCAAGATGCCGGCAGTTGGTTCTTCTTAGGGGAGCTCTTCATCGACTTGGCACTGCCTATCGACATCCCCGTAGTCGAGGGGTGTAATACCTGTGTTGCCTGCATCAAATCATGCCCAACTAATGCCATAGTCGAGCCCTATATTGTCGATGGCAGACGTTGTATCTCCTATCTGACGATTGAGCTACAAGGCGCCATACCCGAAGAGTTTCGGCCTCTTATCGGTAATCGAATCTACGGCTGTGATGATTGCCAACTCGTGTGTCCGGTAAACAGCAAAGCCCCACTGACTAATGAACATGACTTCCATACCCGAGACCCGCTGAAACAACCACAACTTCTCACCCTGCTTGGCTGGAGCGAAGCTGAGTTTCTCAAGATCACCGAGGGCAGCCCTATACGCCGCATAGGTCATAAGCGTTGGCTAAGAAACATAGCGGTAGCTCTGGGGAATGCACCATGGTCAGAAAATATTGCCACCGCTCTGAAACAGAGAAGAGCCTCTGATGACGTGGATGGTATGATTATCGAACATATCGACTGGGCACTGACTCAGCAGCAAGAAAAGCAGATACAAGAACAAGCCTCTCCCAACAGGAAAACACAGCGAGTGATCCGCAGCGTGGAGAAAGGCCTGCCTAGAGATGCGTAAAGAAGTGTTAAGTTCAAGAGAAAGCAAAGACAGCGGTAAGGCATAAGTTCAAACGCAACAACTGTAATCAACTCAGCGACTAAGCGAGCAGCTTAATAGCTTGCTGTTGCTTATAACTTATCACTTAAAACTCAAGGCTTCTAAGTATCTTCTAATGTAAAACCTATCTTCAGCGTCACCTGCCAGTGCGCGATTACCCCAGCCTCCAGATGCCCGCGAGTCTCGACGACTTCGAACCACCTAAGGTGCTGCAATGTCTGAGCTGCAGTATTGACGGCATTTTTTATCGCCTCATCGGAACTGATGGGTGAAGTTCCAACTATCTCAATTATTTTATAGGTATGGCTCATATTGAATCCGGGGATTAGGGAGTATATTCAGTACATTAAGTATAGAAGGGATATCTCAACCTGCTCACCATAAAGACCATATTTATCACAGATTTGGTTTATTTTGGAAAGAAGGGTTCGAGGTTCGAGTTTGAGGTTCGAGCAGCTTAAGCCAATCCATCACCCAATCCATAAATTCTTAACCTAAACGTAAAACAGCTTCGCGACTAAAGTTCGCTCCTACAAGGTCTAGCCAGTCGTCTATGAAACGATGTCCAGCCCCATCGTCTCAACACTAGTCTTTACTTACCACTTAAAACTTACCGCTTATAACTGACTCATCTCCTCCAGTATCTTATCCGCAACCCGGAACGCGTTGGCATAGATGGTCAGCGTCGGAGTGACGGAGCCACCATTAGGCATAAAACTCCCGTCGGTAACGTATAGGTTATCGCAGTCGTGTACCCGACAGTTTCTATCCAGTACCGAAGTCTCAGGGTCATTACCAAAACGACAGCCTCCCGCAACTAGGTTGGATGTCGGCGAGGTAAACACATTCCCCCAGGCCTCATCGGCGCCCATGGCTTTCATCACCTCGACACCGCGATCGACCAGATACTGGGCGACTTTCTCATCGTGGGGGTGAAACCCTGCGCGCACCTTGGCGACCGGCTGGCCCCATTTATCGGTCTCATCGGAATCTAAGCTGACATAGCACTCGTCGTTAGTCAGCCAGTCACAGAACACCTCAAATTTAAAGTCTTTCGACTTGGTAAAGTGCGCCTTAATCTTCTGCTTTAAGGGCGTCCCCCACAGCAAATTGTCCCCCTGCCATTTCAGCCCTGATGTTTCCGCAGTCGGTGATGGCGGATCGAACACAAAATCTAAGGTGCCACCCTTTATCGGCTTATCTGATACCGACCTGTCATCGATGACGTACCAATCCTGCAAGGCGCGATTAAAAAACGGCCCCCGGATCTTGAGCTGCTTGGCTTCAAACTCTTCTAACATATCGAGTTTAAACACCCCATGGCCCGTTCCTCCCGCGCAGCAGTGCAGATTCTTACCGACCAGCCCCTTGCTGTTTCCTATGCCCTGCGGATGCTTGGGACCAATAGAACTTAATAGCAGACGCGCACTCTCGATGGAGTAACAGGCCACCACAAAAATCTTAGCCCGGATCCGTACCGTTTTGCCATCTTTGTCGAAGTAGTCAGCTGAGCTCACCTTACCGATATCATCTGTGTTAAGCCGATACACTTTCGCCTGTGTGATAACCTCACAATTGCCCCCCGCAACGGCATTATCTAACAAGGCCGCACGAGAGCTGGCTTTGGCGCCGGAGTGACAGCCATAACTGCCACAGTAGCCGGAATACTCACAGCTCAAACGGCCATTAAAGGGCATCGACAAGATACCTCTCGCCATGGGAAGTGGGTGGAGTTTAAGTGCTTTGCAGGCTAGGTCGAACTTTTGAGCGACCGGATGCTCTGCGGTGGGAGGAAAGGGGAGGTCTTTAGTCGAACGCGGCTCCAGGTGAGGATGTTCAACCACCTTGCCCGACACTCCGACAAGCTGCTCAACCTTAGTATAGTAAGGCTCTAATTCGTCATAGTCGATTGGCCAGTCGACGGTATTGGCTCCCTCTATTTCACCAAACTCACTGACTAAGCGGAAATCCTGCGGCTTGAGTCGATGAAAGTAACCACTCATAAAATTAGAGGCACCACCGACAACATTGCCCCCCCAAAACTGTGCGGTCGTCTCACTCGACCAGGTGCCGTCGCCATTGGGCTCCTCTAAGGTATGGCGCTCATCCTTAAATTGAGAGCGAAATACCCTATGTCGCCCCAACTGCTCATCTTTGAAAAAATCTTTCTCTTTAAACCACTTGCCCTTCTCCAGCACACCAACTCTGTAACCTGCCTTAGCAAGCTCATGGGCTACAGGACCTGAGCCGACACCACTGCCTACGATACAGATATCAAATTCGTGAGTATTTTTCATATGTTATGCAGCCTAAACCAGAAGTCGAGAGGAAGTCATGCTAGCTAAAGTCTAAATAGGTTTTACCTTCAACGGGCCTGGGGAAACCCGGCAGATGCTCCAGCCACTTCCAGCCAATACCATCGGGGTTACCACCATAAACAGGATCTAGGGTCAGTGACTCGAGCAGATAATAGAGCAGTAGGGATAACCAGTTTTCACCGGCCCGGGTTTGTGAAACTTGCCTCATCACCGTATCTTGTTGAGTGGGAGTTAATCTAATGAAACTATCCCCCAGCGTTGCGTTTGACTGCTCCTCTAACCAGCCAACCCCTTTGAGAATAAACGCCTTATCGCCATCGGCTGCATTTTCAGGATCGTCTAATGCCCAACTTAGATACTGAAAAGCATTGAGCTGCTTGGCCGAAGGACCATCGCTATCATCGGGAAACAGCTGCAACTGCACCGCCTCGACAACACTGCGGCTATGGGGATTAAAATCGGCAGACCCCTTGTCGCTCTCTACTCTGTCCGCAGACCCTTGTGCCAGCCCAACACTGGGTTTAGCCCCAAGCAGGCCGAGCAACACGGCCGCGGCTCCGGTCTGCCTTAAGAAGGCGCGCCGATTGAGCCCGGAATCATAGACGCTGACAAACACAGCTTTAATTGAGCCATGCTCACGCTTAGCAGCCCCGGCAGGTGAGAGGCTCTTATCACTGCCCTGTTTTGCTAACATACTCTTTTCTAACATAGACTGTCCTTGTCGCACACCGCCCCCGCTAACGCCACAGGCTTCTCTTCACTGTCGGTGACTCGATTCCACAGCTCAATGTTGGCCGCCAACGTATGAGTTATCCCATCCACTTGTTTTATGACCCCATTTATATCGACAAGGAAACCGGTAGGTGTTCCCATCACTCCATAGCGGTGGGTAATGTCGGCATTATCATCGTAGGCAATGGCATAATTTGGCTCAAATCTTGCCTTAAATTGAGATATTTCGGCTAGCGAATCACTCCAACTGGTATTGATAGCAAGTAATTTAACCTGTTCACCGAACTCACGCTCAATAGCCATCAGTTGAGGCACCTTCTTCATACAGTGACCACACCAGGTATTCCAAAACACCAGATAAACTGACTGTTTACCCTTATACTCGCTCAGCTTAAAAAGAGCATTATCGATTTGATTAATAGTGAAGTTTGGCGCTATCTCGCCCACTTTTAACGGCTCAGCGCTAACCGAGCCAAACACACTCAAAGCGAACGCTAAAACCAGAGGCTTGATAACCGAAAATAATGGAACATCTCTTCTCATGCTGTTCTTCCCCATTCTAATCACGAAAGCTGCCTTGATGCATTAGCTTATCACTATAAGCCAAAGGCCAGAATCGACAACTTTAAAGCTACATTGAATTAACAGACCGTATTCATCTACAAAATAATTCATGTTAAATCACTTTCTGGTTAAAATTTGATTCAGAACAAGTTTTAACCGCCCACCCAAGGTAGTTTGTCATCATTGACTCCCTCGGACATTGATAATGAAACCAGAAACTAATCAAAATAAAAACAAAGAGGTGGCTGTAATAGGCGGCGGAATTATCGGACTCTGTAGCGCTTACTACCTACACAAGGCCGGCAAGTCAGTGGTCGTCATAGATATGGAAGAGGTTGGTAAAGCCTGCTCTTTCGGTAATGCCGGCTATATTACGCCCAGTCACTTCGTCCCACTGGCGGCGCCGGGCATGATACAAAAAGGCGTAAAGTGGATGTTAAACCCTCAGAGCCCCTTCTTCGTGCGCCCGAGTCTCAATCTCGACTTTTTACTCTGGCTCTGGTCCTTCTCTAAAAAATGCACTAAGCAACACACCATAAATACCCAAGCCGCTATCTTAGATATCAACCTTAAGTCTTTAGCCCTCTTCGAAGAGCTCGATGCTGAAGAAGCGCTGGATTTTCAGTTTCATCAGAAGGGGCTGTTAATGCTCTATAAGACAGAAAAAGGGTTAAAGGAGGAGGTCGAAACCGTCAAGCAGGCCAACCAACTAGGCCTTAAAGCAAAGATACTCAGCCCAAACGAGCTCAAATGTTTAGAACCCAATATTGACTTCGATGTCATCGGAGCCGCCCATTACCCGGAAGATGCCCACATCGCCCCCTATGAGTTACTCAGTAGCTTAAGAGCCTATCTTGAAACCAGGGGGGTTGAATTTATCGAACACGCAGAGGTCACAACCTTTAATACCGCCCCCCGTCTTGGCGGGGATACACCAGCCAACAGAGGCGCACCCAGCAAGTTAGTCTCGGCGCACTACATTAAGGGAGGAAAGAAAAGGGTCATTAGCGCCGATGAATTTATTCTTGCCAATGGTGCCTGGTCGGGGCAAACTGCCGCAAACTTAGGCTTGAAACTTCCCGTTCAAGCTGGGAAAGGGATCAGCATCACCTTAAGTAACAACCCAGACAATAAGGGCGCGCCCGCTACTTTTGACTGTAAAACCCCTTTTATCCTGAGTGAAGCTAAAGTTGCCGTCACGCCATTTAACAATGAGATCCGCTTCGGTGGTACGATGGAGCTGGGTGTTTTGGCCCATCAGGAACGAAGAGGTATCAGCCAGAACAGGATTAAGGGCCTGCTAAAATCAGCCGCTCGTTACCTGCCCGCATTCAAGGCTGAAAATATCGACCAGAATCAGTTCTGGTCCGGCTTCAGACCTTGCTCTCCAGATGGGTTACCTATCATAGGTCGCTGTCACCCATACTCTAATCTGACAGTATCGACGGGACATGCCATGATGGGACTGAGCCTGGGGCCTATCTCTGGCAAACTGGTGAGTGAGATAATCACAGGCTCAAAAACCAGCGTCGACCTAGCCCCTTTCGATCCCAATAGATTTCACAGCGAAGCTAAAATAGCTTAATCTGGATATGTCATCATCACCAAGTTGCTTGAATGAAGAGAAGAATCGCGCTCGGCCTCTGTGTATTCATAATGATAAGCGCCATCGCTTATCATTTCCTATCTCCCAAAGTCGTGGTCGATAACCAGTCTGATAAAAGCTACTCGGCGATAAACTTCTCTTTTCCATCGAGTAACCTCTCCTTCTCGGACATCAAACCCAGAAGCCACCAAACGATCTACTTCTCTGCGCAAAAACAGGTTGGGGTGATTACTTACCAACTGCTCTCCGCTTCAGGTGATATAGTGGCACAGGGCCAATTGAGTTACATAGGCGAGGAGAGTCCATTTGCAGAGCTTGGGATGACACTCTACTTCACCATAACTGAAAACTATGAGATCAGTTTTAAAACCAATTAGAAACAAAGATTGGATCAGGGGTGGGGTAGATGCAGTGATCGATATTGACCACCGCATCGATTAGCTAAAAACTGCAACAGAAAAGCCAGTTCAGGCTATCAGATTAGCCCTGAGTTTATGTAAATAGCATGCGCCACCACATGCCAGGCAGACTGGTAAACCCGGTGGTGTAATGTTTAAGTTCACCATCTTTGAATACCATTATGGTCGGCGTCAGTTGTACCGACCAGTCTCTGGCGATGTCATTACTCGAGTCGTTGAGCACCTCAAAATCATACTGCTTATGCTTAAGATATTTGACCATCTTGTCATCGGTTCCCGAATTCATTGCTACCGTGACAACCGGATAAGTTGTCGCCAGGACATCGACTGCGGGGCTAACGAAATTACACACAGGGCACCAGGTGCCCCAGAAGTACACCAATACAGCCTGGTCTTTACTCAAGGCGGCAATATCCAGACTCTCCCCTTTCAGGCTAATACCCGAGATATTGGGAAGATTATCTGTGGAAATATCTTTACCTCGCCACATATCCAGACCCGCGCTGAACACCATTGCAAACAGTATCAACAGAGCAAGCTGTCTCCCCCAGCCCAGCACACGTCTGAAAAAGGTAGGCTTAAGCTTATTAGTATCTGTATTACTCATATCGCTCATTGCCACCCTCTGTTAGCCCTTAGCCTCAATCACTGCTTCAAGTTGCTCTTTTAGCACCTCATAAGTGACCAATCCCGGAATTACTGTGTCACCAAATATCATGCTCGGCGTACCACTTAGCCCTAAGTCTCTCATCAGGGAGACATTATCACGCACGACTTTAACGACACGGTCATCATCCTTGCCAAGCCACTGCTCGGTATCCGTGAGCTTAGCCACCTTAGCGATGGCATCGGCGTCGAGTCTACGTGGGCTGGACATCAGCATATCCTTCAACGTGTGATATTTTTCTGGCTCATTCAACCATACTTTTTGAGCCAACTCGACCGCCTGTTGCGAGCCTTCACCTTGTAGCGGCACCATCTTAGTGATCACCCTTAATTGTGGATAATCTTCCATTAACTTCTCAAGTGTTGGTTCAAGCTTCTTACAGTATGGGCAGTTAAAGTCGGTAAAATAAACCATAGTGATGGCTGGGTTTTCGGCGCCTTTCCATGGATCCGTTTGGGTCTCAAACAAGCCTGCATGATGCTGTTCAACCAGACTCTCTCTGGCCTGGTCCATCTGCTCCTCTTCACGTACCTGAAGCGCAATAATGGCCTCTTTTAACAGCTCAGGATCCTTGACCAGCGCATCTTCAACAATCGCCCTTATCTCCAATTTCTGCTCATCGGTGAAACTGCTACGGTCGGCAATAGCAAGCTGACTCATCATCAAATGTGATGAGAGCAAAAATACAGAACCGGCAACGGTGACCAGCATGGCAATCTTTGCCTTACGGGGTTGAAACAGCGTATCGGTAACGCGACTAAAACTTGATAGAACTTTCATGATCTTCCTTTGGTATGCAGGGCTGATTGAGTGCCCTGCACACACGATTTGTTCAATTTAACGATTGAAGATGAATATTTATAAGAACTCAGATCTTCAAATATCGGGACTAGTCATAACTGAGCTGTCCGGAGCTAGTGTCACCCACTGCACGGTTCACCGCTACCGCCCCCGAAGAGGCACGTTCAATCGCCGATAGCACCTCATTGGTACTCAAAATTTCAGGTAACGCTATCCCTTGGGGTGCGTTGGGACCATAGACAACATTAAAAGGCACACCGAAGCGATTATGGCTCTGCAGGTACTTAGTGATAGGCGCCGAAGGCTTAGTCCAATCCCCTTTCATAATCACCATATTCGATTGTTTGAGCGTGCTATAAACCGGGTCTTGCAGTATCACTCCCGCCTTATTGGCCTTACAGGTGATGCACCAATCTGCCGTCACATCGACAAACACAGTCTTACCGTTGGCGACCTGCTCAGAGATCCCTGCTTCACTCAAAGGCGTCCAGACTAAGTCTGTAGGCAGAGGTCTGGCCCACTGCTCAGAGGTCATAAAGGCGGTAACGGCACTGAATAATATGCCCAGACTAATGCTAGCGATCACGGCGGCACTGCCGTGTTTTTTGGCCATAAAGACAAAAAACATCAGCACTAACAATCCGGCGAATACCCACAAGATACTCGAAGCGATGAAACTGCTTAACAGACTGATTAACCACAGGCTGGTGATTAGCAACATGGCCGAGAAGAACACCTTAACGATATTCATCCAACGCCCGGGTTTAGGGAAGTAGTTCGCCACCTGAGGAAACAGAGCAACCAGCAACCAGGGTAACGCCATGCCCACCGCGAGAGCGGTAAATATCACAAACAAAATCAGGGTATCGGCACCCAAGGCGAAGGCCACCGCTGTACCTAAGAAAGGCGCGCTACAAGGCGTCGCAAGTAGGGTGGCAAACATGCCTTGCAAGAAGTGGCCCCGATTATTGTTGCCACCAGTGGTCGCCAGTTTGGTCTGCCAACTAGAGGGCAAGTTGATCTCAAATGTGCCGAGCATATTGAGGGCAAAAATTGAGGTCACGATGGCCATAAAGCCGATAAACCAAGGGTTTTGGAACTGAACGCCCCAGCCAATCGCCTGTCCGGTCAGTTTAAGTACTAAGATGAAACCTGCAAGCAACCAGAACGAGACTAAAATCCCCAAGGCAGATGCGATAAATTGCTGACGGATCTCATTGCGCTTTAGATCTGGTGCGGCGATAACTGTGCTCAACTTCATCCCAAGCACAGGCAATACACAAGGCATCACATTCAGTATCAAGCCACCAAGCAGTGCGATAAGCAGCACCTTAATGAGCGAGATATCATCCTCAATAACCTGAGTCGGTATCACTTCATGTGAATACTCCAGAGCCTGTTCACTATCTACGACCGTCACATTAAGCGTTTTCCCAAGCACCTCTGGCGCCCCTAACCAACTCTTACCATCGAAGATTGCAATAAGCTTATCAGGCCCGCTGTCACTCCCTCTCTTTTTAAGGGATTTAAGGGTAAACACCGTATCAGGCTCGCCATCGATCAAGAGTTGAGGCTGTCGCCATTGACCCGCATCGAGCTCAACTTGCAGCTTGCTTTTCGCACTGTCCCAACCAATTTTAATCTGTGTTCCTGCGCCGCTTTCGACCTTCTGCGGCACCTTAGATACGGCTTTGTTATAGATAAACATCGCCTCAGTGTCGGCCTTTAACTCACTGGGTGTCACATCCAGTGAGACCTCATAATCGGTCAGCACACAGATGGTGGTGCACGATGACAGGGTGACCTTGCCTCTCAATTGAGTGACATCATCACTATCATTTACCGTCAGCAGCAGAGGAAAACTAACATGATGCTTATAGCCCCAGGTTTGCAACCCCATCAAGGAGAAGTGCTCGGGGACCGGCCATGACCAGTCGACACTCTTTAAATTGGTCGACTTATCCCATTTAATGCCAGGTGCAATCCCGCCCTCACCCGGGCTACGCCAATAGGTTTTCCAGTCATCTTCTAACTTAACCTCCAGCACGGCAGGCATGGTGTTATTGACAGAGTCAAACTCGCCGGTCAGCATAAACCTGAGCTTCACCGGTGGATGATTAGGGTTTTCAATCCAAGGAGTGGATTGTGCAAACGCTGAGCTCGATAACAGAATCAAACAGAGCGCGAATAGGTTTTTTAGATACTTCAAGTTCATCTCCATTCCGTAGTAACTACAGAACAAGCAGAGTTAATCCAATCGATGAGACTGGCCTTAAATAAACATACACTTAATACTAAGTGACCAATAAAAAATCTTAATAGCAAGAACGGCTAACGATTCAGATCACAGGCAATAATACCCATAGGTAACAGAAAGTGACCCGAACCGGTTCTACTCCTGAAAGCGACAGAGTGTAAGATGAATTCGCCGAGTTCTGATAAATGAGACTGTCTTGGGGACCCGATTTAATCCCCTGACAAACAAAGGAGAGAGGGGAAGAAGAAACAGCAAGACTAACAGCGCGATGACGCTGGTGTCTTCCTGGCATAATCGCATCGACTTTTCAGAGAGTTCACAGCGCTTAAACTCAGCACTTCCGGCCTGTGAAGAGCTGACCTCGGATGCATTTGTACCAGAGATAGCGGCACCAGATAAAGAGCTTTGGGATAAACCGCTATTTAACTCAGTATCGCCTCCAATAGCACTGGATTTCATCACACCGGACTGAAAGGCTGCGCTATGCAACACAGCTAATGACCCAGCTGTCGCTCCTTGTGCTCTGTCTAAATTAAGAGCCAAGTCGAATAATCCGCTATTTTGAGCCAGACAAAACAGCGTTAAGAGAGTGACCACTACCGCCGTCCATTGGGTTCCAGCGCGCTTGGCAAATGCCTTAGTGATTATCCTCTCCTGAAAAAATAAATAGCGAATGTTTTATGCATGATGATATGACCGGAGTTAGTCGAAAATAGTTCATCTAAAACGACATTTTTTTTCCGGCCTGAGACCATGGCTGAATAAAAAACAATCTATTGCAGAAAAATCCCCCATCGCTTAAGTTATCCTTAAAAGAGCATAAAAAATCAACAAGCCTGCAATCTCCTGACTATTTATGCTCCTTTGTCTCTAAGTCGTCGTTAATCGACTAAAATCTATAGAAAAAGAGAACCGCTGACTCATTTGAACATGCCACGGGTCATTGCACCGGGTAAAACTTCATCAAGGAGATGGTATGAGCAATCCTATCGTTGCAGATAATAAACCTAAAAAAGTCGAGCTCACCAAAGGAAAAGAGTATTACTTCTGCGCATGCGGCAGATCCGGCAAACAACCCTTTTGCGATGGCTCCCACGCGGGTACCTCATTCAAACCCAAAACCTTTACCGCGGAACAAGACGGCGATGCATTTCTATGTGCCTGTAAACACACAGGCAACGCTCCATTTTGCGATGGCAGCCATAAACAGTTCACCATTAAACAGGTCGGCAGTGAAGGTCCCGGACCGAACATTACTGCCGATAAAGATAATGCTCCCACAGCCAAGGCTACTACTGAAGAGCCTACTGTCGAGTTTATTCACCAGCTTGCAAGAGACGGATTAACAAAATTGGGTCATCACGGCCCCATGACCTCCATGGGCGTGCCCCGCCATGAGCTGCCCCACTGGGATGATATTCAGATCATGACAGCGCAGATGGCGACTAAACCTCTGCAGGAAGATGAAACCGTCTCCACCGAACTGATTATCGGGCCACAGGCCAGAAAACCGCTGAAACTCAAGATCCCGCTGTTTGTATCCGATATGAGTTTCGGCGCACTCTCGGAAGAGGCGAAAACCGCACTGGCTATAGGGGCCGAACAGGCGGGTACCGGGATCTGCTCGGGGGAGGGAGGCATGTTACCCGAAGAGCAGGCCGCCAACTCCCGGTATTTTTATGAACTGGCCAGTGCACAATTTGGCTATAAAGAGGAGCTGCTGCACTCGATACAGGCCTTTCACTTTAAAGGCGGACAAGGCGCTAAAACAGGCACAGGAGGACACCTTCCCGGCATAAAAAACCATGGTAAGATTTCACAGGTCAGAGACATTCCCGAGGGAGAACCCGCCATATCCCCGCCTACTTTCAGGGAGCTGAAAAGTTCATGTGACTTTAAGCGCTTTGCGGATCGGGTGCGCGAGGTCAGCGGCGGTGTGCCCGTCGGCTTTAAACTCAGTGCCAACCATATCGAGCGGGATATCCAATTTGCCCTCGATGCCACCGCAGATTACATCATACTCGACGGCCGTGGTGGTGGAACCGGCGCCGCCCCAGAGATGTTCAGAGACCATATCAGTGTCCCCACCATTCCGGCGCTTGCGAGAGCCAGGCGTTACCTCGATGAGCAAGGTGCCAGCGGCAGAGTCACCCTGATCGTTACCGGCGGTCTGCGAGTGCCTATGGACTTTGTCAAAGCCATGGCCTTAGGCGCCGATGGAGTGGCAATCTCCAACAGTGCAATGCAATCAATCGGCTGTGTCGCGGCGCGCATGTGCAACACCAACAACTGCCCTGCGGGTATCGCCACCCAAGATGCCGACCTGCGTCAACGCCTGAACGTAGACAAGTCATCACAACAACTGGCCAACTTCTTCAACGCCTCAATAGAGCTGATGCAGGTGATGGCCAGAGCCTGCGGACACAATAACCTGAGTGACTTCAACAGGGATGACCTGGCCACATGGCACAGAGAGATGGCGCTGTTATCCGGGATCAACTACGCGGGATTTACTCGCTTGGATTAAAGGCTTTAGGGATAAGTCGTAAGTATTAAGCTGTAAGTAACCGGCAGAGCGAGAAACAGGCCCCTCGCTCTGCCTTGATCCGAGACTAGAATCTCGTCACCTCTTTGCTTTAGCTTGTACTTACCGCTTACAACTTTCTCGGCTCTGTCTTGAACTAATAACTTCTCAGCTCTAACCCAACCTTCTCCTCAGTACCTTAGTCGCTTGCACCAAGTTCTGAAGTGCCGGCTCCACTTCATCCCAGGTGCGGGTCTTAAGGCCGCAATCAGGGTTGACCCAGAGCTGGCGAAGCGGGATCTTATTGGCCGCCTTCTCGATGAGTGTAACCATCTCATCCACCGTCGGAATATTTGGCGTATGGATATCATAAACACCCGGACCTATTTCGTTGGGGTATTCAAAATCCTCGAAGGCGTTGAGCAACTCCATGCGTGAGCGAGACGTCTCAATGGTGATCACATCCGCATCCATGTCGGCGATAGCGGCAATGGTTTCATTAAACTCGCTGTAACACATGTGGGTGTGGATCTGAGTCTCATCATCCACGCCCGCCGCGCTGAGTTTAAAAGCATCCACCGCCCATTTAAGGTAAGCCTCCCAATCACTCCTCTTCAACGGCAGCCCCTCACGGAACGCTGGCTCGTCGATCTGAATGATCCCGATCCCTGCATTTTGAAGATCCACCACCTCATCCCGAATAGCCAAGCCGATCTGAGTCGCTATCTGCTCACGGCTGATGTCTTCGCGGGCAAAGGACCAGTGCAAGATAGTCACAGGGCCAGTCAGCATCCCCTTTACCGGTTTCTCGGTCAGGCTCTGAGCGTAAGCAGCCCAATCGACCGTCATAGGCTTAGGGCGCGATACATCACCATAGATAAGCGGCGGTTTCACGCAGCGGGAACCATAGCTTTGTACCCAGCCAAACTGAGTAAAGCCAACACCCTGCAACTGCTCGCCAAAGTATTCAACCATGTCGTTACGTTCGGCCTCGCCGTGCACCAACACATCTATACCCAGCTTTAGTTGACGCTCGACCGTATCTTTGGTCACCTGACGCAACTGGTCGTTATAAAAGGTTTCGGTGATCTCACCTTTACGCCAGCGACTCCGTAATCCACGAATAGCCGGGGTTTGTGGAAACGACCCTATGGTCGTAGTCGGTAACAAGGGCAGCCGATACTTTTGCTGCTGCAGGGGCTGTCTGGCGGAAAACACAGTATCGCGCTCATAATCATCACGGCTCAGCGCTGCGACTCTGCTGCTCACTTGTCTGTCAGCGGCCTCAGCCCGTGCGTTTCTACGCGCGGCGCAGCTGGCCTTAATCGCCTCAACTTCGGCTTTAACACTACTGCTTTCGGGAGTGATGAGTAAGGTTTTTAACTGAGCCAGCTCAGACAGTTTCTGCTTCGCGAAAGAGAGCTGCAGCCTGAGCGCCGGGGCTAACTCGGTTTCGATATCCAGATCCACCGGGCTATGGAGTAGTGAACAAGAAGGCGCTACCCATACTCGTCCCTTGAGGTCGTTCACCACAGGGGCGATCTGCTCGGCAATCCAGTCGATATCAGCTGCCCAAACGTTTCGGCCATTGATCACCCCCAATGATAAAACCTGATCGCGTTGAAGATTAGCGGCAAACCCAGCGAGTTGCTCCGGCGCAGTCACCAGATCAAGATGGAGACCCGCTACAGGCAGGGCAGAGACCAGTGACTGATGATGAGCTATCGTACCGTAGTAAGTGGCCAGTAATATTTTTATATTCACCTGTTGCAGCGCTTCATAGGCTGAAGCAATAGCTTCTTGCCAATCACTATCGAGTTTGAGCGCCAGAACAGGCTCATCGAGTTGAACCCAGTCGACACCTTGAGCAGAGAAACGCGCTAAGATAGCCCCGTAAGTCTTAAGCAATTGAGGTAACAGGGTTAACTTATCAAACTCACCTCCCACCGCCTTAGCCAGATAAAGGTAGGAGATCGGGCCCAACAGCACAGGCTTTGCCTGGTAGCCCAATGCCTGAGCCTCACTAACCTCATCGAATATCTGTTCATAAGCGATACTGAATCTTTGATCGGCTTCCAGTTCCGGAACAATATAGTGATAGTTCGTATTGAAGTATTTGGTCATCTCGGCTGCAGGCGCATCGCCTCCTGTTGGTGCGCGACCACGGGCAACCCGAAACAGAGTATCTAAATCCACGCTATCTGCCTGCCCTTCACTTCGATGGCGGGCGGGAATCGCATTCAATGTGGCGCTGAGTGTAAGCACCTGATCATAAAAGGCAAAGTCACCAACAGGCAGAAGCTTCACTCCGGCCTTAGCTTGCCACTCCCAGTGAGTGCTGCGCAGGTTTTGACCTATCTGAGTCAGTTCCGCCTGAGTTATCTCACTACGCCAATATCTCTCCTGAGCAAACTTAAGCTCACGTTGACGACCAATTCGTGGAAATCCTAGATTCGCTATCTTTACCGCTTGCGATGTTTGCATATTGTATACCTTTTTGCTTTAATGTGAGCAGAATTCAGAGTAAACGCGCCAAGAGCCTTTTTATTACTCATGGTGATTTAACATCTGTCGATGTAAAACACATTTGGGCGTCTGGACGTCTAGAAGTTTATTGTGGTAGTCTCTCTGCTGACAAACGATTTGATTTCAAGCGCAACATGAGCAAAATTCATGTGGGGATAAACGGGGATATATATGATAGAGCTTAGACACTTACGAACATTAGTCGCCCTGAAGGAGAGTGGAAGTCTCGCTGGTGCCGCCAAGAAACGCTTCGTTACTCAATCGGCGCTTTCCCATCAGATTAAGGAGTTGGAGACCCGAATTAACTCCTCTATTTTTGTCAGAAAGAGTAAACCTCTCTCATTCACACAAGAGGGAACCAGACTGCTGAATCTTGCCGAAGAGATCTTACCTAAGGTAATTGAAACTGAGTCAGATCTGAAACAGGGGCTCAGTGATGAACATAATCAGTTAGGCGTCGGTATTGAGTGTCATAGTTGTTTTCGCTGGTTGATGCCGGTCATGGAGGAGTTTCGAACCCGTTACCCTCAAGCCAACTTAGATCTCTCCAGTCGCCACCTGTTCGACTCACTCAATGCACTCGAAATGGGCGATCTAGACGTGGTACTCACCTCAGATCCGGTTCCCGGTCAGTCCCTTGCCTATCAACACCTGTTCGATTTCGAGGTGAAACTTGTCGTCGCCAACGATCATCCTCTGGCATCAGAAGAGTTTGTTACCCCCCAGCAACTAGAGAAGCTGACCATTATCAGCTACCCGGTTCCCTTAGCGCGATTAGATCTGTATCGACACTTTCTTGAACCCGCAGGCGTCGAAGCGGGTGAGCAGCTTAGCTGCGATCTGACCATGATGTTACTGCAACGCATCGCCTGTAAAGACGGTATCGCCGCCCTTCCGACCTGGTCTATCAGCGAGTCCCATGGCTTAAACCTCACCGCAGTTAAGTTAGGTCCTGAAGGGCTGAAGCGCCCACTGTTCGGGGCGTACAAAAAAGATGGGACCAACGCGATATTAGCTCAAAAGTGGCTCGAGTTGGTCGCCATAGAGGGAATAGCGAAACAACATAAGTTGAATTGAGAAGAAGCGGTAAGTGGTAAGTGGTAAGTGGTAAGTGGTAAGTGGTAAGTGGTAAGCAGATTAGCAAAAAAGCGAGAATCTAAAATTAGACGCTCGCTTTTCTTTTACTTACCGCTATAAACTTACAGCTTATAACTTTATCTACAAAGGCTTAAGTAGCTGATTTCTCATCGACAAGACACGACGAAGAACCAGACCAGGCGAGTTAGGATCGCGAGTCTGTCGCAGATTATGAGCAATCATAAACTCATCTTTCAGCTCTTCATCTAGCCCCAATGATTCAAACGCTTCTATGGTTAATGTCTGCTTCTGATTATCGATAAGTGACTTGATGATACTCAAGGGAAAAGACTCTTCCGACTCAGCATTCAGATAGGCAAAAGCGGTCAGGGCGATAATCTCACCAAATACGCTGAACAGGGCTAAGGTTTGCACCTCATCGGGATTAATATCCACCCCTTCCATCAAATGCAAACTGTCTACGGCATCAGTGGCGATACTCTCGGTCAGCGCCCAATACCCGTACACCAGCTTTTTATATGGCTGAGGTAACTCGTCGAGACGCTCTTTAAGGTAAAAAGTGAATGCATAACGATAGATGTTGACCTGACCTAATCTAACGAGGGCATCTTTGAGAGAGCGGTTCTTCGATGTATTACCACTGACAAAAGAGGCCGACTGACTGCGCCAAAGCATATGGGCCGCTAATGCGGGATCTGATGACACAATATCAATGACATTACGAATATCGCCATCGGCAATAATGGCTTTCTTTAACGGGATCAAAATACCCCGGCGACCAATTACTTGCTCTTCGTTACTAATAATTGCACGTACTTGAGTGAATACTTGATGCTCAAGATCTGTCATGAGAACTTTTTAACCTACTTTTTATGATGGAACGACACCATTTGTTATCGGGGAATTTACCCATAAAAGGCCTATCAGGGTCAAGTTGATTTAGCCTAAATGAATACTTTAACTCGATTTATCTGCCTTATGTCTGATAACAAGGATAATATCACTCCATGGGGCAAATAAAAAAGGTCAATATAGGCCTCGAGAAAATCCCCTCCCCCTAAAGTATGGTCATTTTATCGCCATATTCATAGGTTCTAAATCATAGGTTAGCAGGATAGTATCCCTTGAAACGATTCTCACCCGTTTATAACGGCTTGAGCACACTGATAGATGTCGAGGTTTTATTATACAATTCTTGTCTCTCACTCTATATCTCCAACATAACCATATGACTTTAAAGAGCTTCAACCTGAATAAGGCGACGGTGTATCACTTCGGCTAAAGCCCTGTAACCCGCGGCGTTAAGGTGAATCGTATCCGACTTCATTGCTGATGTTTTCAATAGATCCGTTAACTCATCTTCTATCAGGATCACCCCGTAGGCTTCTGCCAGCTCGCTGTAGATATCTGCCGGAGAGAGAAAGATACCTTTTTGCGGCACGGCCACCAGCACGACAGGAATAGACCGTTTCTGGGCCAGCTCTATCATCTGTGCCAGATTCGCCTTAGTCAGCCCGATATCATGGTTACGCAGAAAGTCGTTACCACCTTCCATTAAGATCAGCAGATCCGGAGAGCCATACTCTAACAGCTGCTTTAACCTATCCAGCCCCTGAGTCGTGGTCTCACCGGATACCCCGGCATTGATCACCCGCTTTAGTGAGAGTTCTGCCAAAATCGTAGGATAATCTTGCCCCCTCGCCGCCCCTTTGCCATAGGTCAGGCTATCGCCAAACGCCCAGATCTCGGCATCACTCGAAAGTGGCTCAAGCTTAGGGCCCGAGCAAGCCGATAGCAGGAGTAGAGCTATCGAGAACAATCCGGCTAATACACTCTTCATCCATCAAATCCTCTGGTTCTAAGTTCTAAGCGATAAGTTTTAAGTTTTAAGTTTTAAGTTTTAAATTCAAGATTGACCAAAGAAAGTCGCAAGTAACGAGTAACGAGCGACGAAAAGCCTGAAGCTCCTATCTCGCACCTCGCACCTCGCACCTCGCACCTCGCACCTCGCACCTCGCACCTCAAATCTAGCACATAAAAAAGCCAGACCTAAGGTCTGGCTTCAATCTTTAACTGCCTGTCCCGTCCTGAGAATAAGTTATCAGGCTGGTAATTTTACTTACCGCTTATTACTTACGACTCATAACTTACAACTTCTCTCTTAAAAACGATAGCTTGCCGTCAGGCGCAGAGCACGTCCAGTTCCTGTGTAGTAACCGTTGTAATCGGTGCCATCAAAACCTTTGCTGTAATAACCGGCACTGACGTATTGCTCATCGAACAGGTTATCGACTCGGAAGCTGGCAAGCCAGGCATCACGGGTGTAGTTAACCGCCAGGTTAGTCAGCCAATACGAATCCAGCTTAGGGTCGGCATTACCGTTATCCCCTTCGATGAAACGTTCACCGGTATAGACCAGCTCGGTAAACACCTGCCAGTTTTGGTTGGCATCGATACTGAAGTAACCACGACCCGTATGCTCAGCAACCCAAGAGAGTTGATTACCTTCATTAACGCCTTCGGTAAACTCGGCATCGATATAGTTGTACTCGAGGCCCAGCTGAACCATCTTAGTGATCTGCCAATCCCAATCCAGGCTAGAACCATAACGGCGCGACGCATCGGCATTCACATTGGCACCGGGGAAGTCGCCATTAATAGGTGTCTCAGCGCTTGGATCGAATACGATCTCATCTTCTAAATCCAAACGATACAGGCTTAAACGCAATGTATGGCTCGCAAGAGACCAATCCCAACCCGCTTCATATGAACGACCCGTCTGTGGTTTTAGACCCATCACACCCGGCGAGGTATAAGCCTGCTCATCGACCTTAGCGAAACGGAAGTTGTCATCGGCGCGAAGATAGAATCTGTGTGAAGTGCTCGGACGATAGTTTAAGCCCAGTTCAAACGCATGCGCGTCCTGCTCAAGCTCTATGCCTTGAGGATAAACTGAGCCATCAACAAGATCGTCAGTCGCTTCGGAATAACGTCCCCCCACCACATAACTTAGGCTTTGAGTTAACGGGACACTCGCTTGCACATAGGCACTGGCTTGTTTCTGAACATTGCCACGACCATTGCTAAACTCGGACTCGCCGCGGCTCAGGTCGATACCGGTGACGATATTCAAGTCACCCTTTTCGGTAGCGATATTGGCCACAGCTTTCGGGGTAAACTCTAACATTGAACGTGTATCTTTTCTCGATGTGCCCCAATCATTAAGCCCGGTAATAAGGGTCTCAGAGTAATTAATATCGGCACCGAGAGACCATTCATCGTTAAGTTGGTACTTATATCCACTACGGGCAGCCGTAGTCATTTCATGCATATAGCTGTCAAATGCGCCCGGTGAAGTTGCATTCGATTGGCGAGGGTCTTCTTTAATCTGAGTCTCAGTCAATGCACCAGCCAACTCACGGTCATTATCGTAATAGCTGGCCTCAACAAAAAAGTCCTCTGACCCGTCTGCATACTGCAGACGGCCTAATACAGACGAAGTCTTATTGGCGTTGTGATCACGATAGTTATCACCTTGGTTATAGCTCGCAGCAGCATAATAACGCCAGGTGTCACTGATGGCACCCGAGATATCGGCTTTACCTTCATAGGTCTCGAAACTCCCACCAGAGAGCTGGATGCCGCCGCCCGCGCTGTTTGGTGCCTTAGTGATGATATTTATCACACCGCCCACCGCCTGATCGCCATAGAGTACACCGGCACTACCCGACAGTATTTCAACTCGCTCTATCTGATTGAGTGGGATGGCATTGATGCTCGGCGCCGCAATATCGATGTTATTTAACCGACGGCCATCGACCAAGATCAAAGTATTGTTTGCGGCCTGGCTGGCGCTGAAACCACGCATGGCGAACACGGCGCCGGAATTCGAGTCAGAGATCTGTATGCCACTCTGACCGCGCAGCACTTCGGTCAGTGTCGTTGCGCCGCTCATCTCGATGGCAGCCGAATCAATAATGTTGACATTGGAAGCGATATTCAGCGGTGTATTTTCACTGCGCCCGATGATGGTTATCACCTCATCCACAGTGTTTGTCACGCCAGAATCGGTTTGTGATGAATCGGCCGCGAAAGCCACTGTCGGCGCTGACAAGGTCAGAGCACTGCCGATTAGAATGGCTAATTTTGATAATTGGTTAGATTGTCTAGCTTGAGTACCCATTTTACCTTTAACTCCTGAAAGGAAAACGGGGCAATAATGTCACGACGATGGCAAGTTCAGTTCACTAAACTCAATCACCCTATCGCATCTCGAGATCTGCCCGCCGAAATCTCAAAATCATCTAATGGGCCGGTCTCCGGACTGAGGCTATTCGGTAAGGTCAAAAGACCTTTATCCGAGCAAGTAGAGGCTTTCAACGCCCTTCTATTATCGATGTAATAGATAGGCGCACCTCACTCTCACCTTTCACCGTTGCGGGGGCAGTGCCAGATTTTCACAGGCTTCCCGATTATCCTTTCTCTCTCACTCAAGGCGTTTGCACTAAAATTCACATCGCACCAAAAGCTGACAGAACAGGCACCACAAAAGATTGACAGCATAAATCTTGTTATTGATTTGCTCTAAAACGTCTCCGGATTAACAACCGGATCACGATTGGCCGCATTATAGACGTCTATACGTATAAATGTCTAATATTTGCGAGGAACAATAAATTTCGATCCAAAATCGATTAACGGCTGAGCCTCAAGGGGGAGATAGCCGACATGAATTCCCGGTGATTTAACGACTCCAAAGGCGACTTATCGGTACTGAACACATCGCCGCGTTGGGATTGATGCAGCAGATACAGATCGTCCACCCCGGAGATCGCGGTGTAATGACCAATCTCTCCCTGTGGTACCGAGACTATGCCCGTAGCGGTTAAGCGGGTCGCCTTATGGGTATCGGGCATACGGGTACAGCCTAAAATGGCACTGAATCCGTCAAGGCCATCGACTTCAGTCTCACCGAGTTTGTTATAAATAACTTCACCCTCGCAGGTTTCTCTGTAGGCCGTTGCCAGCGAATCGAGTAACGCTTCAGGCTGAATATTCTCACTTAAGCCTTCAAAGCCCTGCACACAGAACATCTCAGACCAGGCTCTTAAATCCTCGTTTGCCGGAACAAACTCGGCGGCGTACATACCTGCCTGTTGCTCATTAAACGCCAGTTTCCACTCCTTGGGCAGATTAAAGCTAACCTCTTGGCTGAAAATGGCTAATTCATGTTTAACCTCGCTGCCATCGAGAAAATCATCCAAAATTAATCCCTGCCCGTAAGCGGCAAATGGGAGCAAAGACGTGGTGAGCATCGACGTTGAGAACAATACCCTTTTAAACACGGCCGATGATGACTTGAGAGACGACCACTGACGTGTATTGAGAGTATATTTATGGAGAGTAAGTGTATAGAGAGGTTTCATACTGATCATCCTTGATTAGCTTATTCGGTCGATCTTACCTGAGCATAATAAATACGCAAAGGGGTTTACACGAATAAATTCACACTCAACAAAGATGCTAGATGGCTTTACAAAAACAGAGGCAAGAGAAATATCTCTTCTTGCCTCCTCTGAGAAACCCAAAGAATTTAAAGTAGTACCACTAATTCCTTAGCTATTGGCTTAACTATGTCCCCGTCATCTGTCCGGTATAGAGAATAAAATTACGCAATAACAACACACCCACTAAACTAAAGCTAGCCGTTACAGCAACATAGGCAAATTTTCTATCGGCAGAGACCTTCATCCATAAGTTAAACGCCAGTGGCAGTGTTAAACCTAAGCCAACCACGCCTCCCCAGAAGATCCACCCCCAGAAGCCTTCACCCAATGCATTGAACGCCGCGACCTGACTCTGCCCACCCGATAAGATAAGACCGGCGAAGAAGGTAAAGAGTATCGCCATTTCAATGAGTATCATAGGGATCTCAATCCCGTGAATAAAGCGCACCTCAGTACCATTAGGATTGCCCTTGAGCAGCACACCAACTAACAGAGTCGCCGCCGCACCGGAGGTGAGACCCGATACCAGAAACAGGACAGGTAAAACCGGGTTATTGAGCAGTGGGAACCCGATTAAGGCCGACAGTAAAAATCCAGTGTAAGCACCTAAGGATAGGGATAATATCAGCAGTATTCCTGTTATCACATCTTCCCATCGCTGCAATTTAATCAAGCCTCTTGCAAGCAGGCTCCAACGTCTCTCTCGACCTTCACACCATTGCACGACAGGCGTACAGAAGATGGCTCCTATCCAGGCAAACAACATCAGCTGATAAACCATCAACACCAGCACTCCCATGGACATGACCGAAGTAGAGTTATAAAACACCAGAATCTTCCAGAAATCGAAGGGCTTAGTGAGATCGATAACTAAAATCCCTAAGCCGGCACAAACCGTAACTGGTGCTATCAGGGCGGCGGCTTGAATGAATCGAGACTGATAAGCCTTTTTACCTAACTTAAAATGTTTCAACAAGATGCCGAAAAATACCGCCCCAGCCGACAAGCCAGCCAGAAACAGGTAGATAGCGATAGGCCAATGCCAGACTAATCCGTCGAAATGAAATGCACTCATAACACTATCTCCCCATCAATAGTCGATACATGGAACAACTTAGGGCGGGTGCCTAAATCCGTTTTTGCTCGATACGTCGGTTTAGATTTTAACGTTTTGACTAACTCAGACTCAGGATCTCTGATATTGCCAAATACTAATGCATGAGTCGGACACGCCTCGACGCAAGCCGGCTGTTTGCCCTGCTTAAGCTGTGTCTCTTTACAAAAATCACACTTATCGGCCGTTTGAGTCACAGGATTAATGAATCGAATCTGATAAGGACAAGCCGCAATACAATACTGGCAACCGACACACTTATCGGGATTAACACCGACAATCCCGGTCTCTGAGTCTATGTAGGCGGCGCCCGTAGGACACACCTTTACGCAAGGTGCATCTTCACAATGCTGACAAGATTTTCGACTGAAACGGTAACTCTGATTAGGATACTCACCGAATGGACCAGTACGTTCGATCACAACCCTGGAAACGCCCTCAGGCACATTATTGACTTCGCGACAGGCTTGCTCACAGGCATTACAGCCGATGCAGAGGTTTTCATCGTGCACCATGGCATATTTGATTATTTGAGTTTGGTCGACACTCGTGCCAGCCTCAGTTCCTGCAAGCTCTTTCGCTACAGAATAGATAGAGATCCCCGCTATCAAGGTGCCACAGCCGGTAAGAAAATGTCTTTTTGAGATATCCATCATTGATACTCCCATTATTTAACAAGATGACACCCGCGGCACAATTGGCTGCGATCTTTAGCTGTGATCCCAAGGATAGGATCGTATTCCACATGCAACTGGTGGCAACTGGCACAATTAACCCTATCGGCATGGACATTGTGGGTCCAATCAGCCATGGCTAAAGCTTCATGATCATGACACTCGAGACAGGTTCCCGATTGTTCAGTCACCGACGCCGCGCTATCGCTTGAAAAACCTCGTATGCTCGACCCCTTCCTTGGGTGCTTACCACTCTGCTCATGACAAGACTGGCATTGGATTGCAAGTGCGGTATTGGCATGCAGCCCAAACATGGCGCCGTTGCGTTTATGACACTTCATGCAAGAATCTTGATTGATGGTCATAGACTCACTTGTCTGTGCATCGACAGGAAAGGACACTCCCGCCAAGGCTAAGCAGATAACTGACGGCAACAGGATTGTTAGAAACTCAATTTCTGGAGATAGTGGCCAATAGCGGGATAATCTGGACATGACTCGTCCTTACATCGAAAGATGAATGCTAAAATCTCGGTGGAATGTGGCACCAAACGGGTTTGTTCGGTGCCACTATCGGCTATGCGGCCAGCGCGTTTCTGATGAGTGCTTCATCACAGTGCTTCTCTTTATCCAGCTTGATAAACTGCACGCCGGTATAAGCCAGGCACTTCTCAATAAACTCAACTTGATCGCTGCTGCTCTCCTCAGGATTGGTCATCACTAACTTGACTGATGATGATTCATTATCCACGACCACGTAATCGAGGTGGCAGTGTTCCATATACTCCTGCACCTCTTCATGGTTCTTAACGGTCTGATCGATGTCGACCACATTCACTAAAGAGGCATCATAGAGCACATCGTAACGGCCTTTAGCTATGATTTTTAATGTCTTTAAAAACTCCATGGATTGTGTATCCAGCAGGTGTGGCTTAATGCTGACTTCCGTTGCTGCCATTTGAACGTCGCTTGTTTGGAAAAACTTAATGCAAGTCATCACAAACGTCACGACAACTAATGGAACGATAACAAACAGGACAAAGTACATAAATGTATAACTGAGTATGACGGTGGCGTTCATGATAAACCTCCAAAACATCTATTTATATTTAGTTTGCAATTAAGTATTGCCCTCAAATTAAAATATATGCAATTCTTTTTCACATTTAATAATAAAAATAAACCCATGGTCATATTATCAAATAAGGATATTGTTTATCACAGATAATCAACAGTTAAATATAACAGTTCCACATATTACATATCTAAAAAAACAAAATAAAAACAAACAAGAAAACAACAAGTTAGGTGACGCTCAATTTATCAAAAAAACATACACAAAATCATTTACTTATTTTAAGAATTTAATTGGCGATTATACAAGAATAGGTTTATATTAATTTATGAAATTCATATATTGTCAGTTTTGCAAATGTATTTCGTAGAGGGGATTAAAATGCATCATCTAAAACTCGATACTTTAGATCTACTCAGCATTAATATTCTGGTTAATTTATATGAACATCATTCAGCCACTCTGGTGGCTAAACAAATGAATATTCCTGCGCCAAAAATCAGCCGCAGCCTACAGCACTCCAGAGTCATTTTTAATAACCCACTCTTTATAAGAAAAAAACACGGCTTAATTCCTAATGAGTTTGCCAAACAGCTATACCCGATCGCTAAAGAGATACTGCAATGCTCTGAGCACTTGTATCAACTCAATGACGACGACCGCGGTTCAGAAAAGTCACATATCACCATTCATGTCAGCGATCTTATCGTTCATCAATTTCCACAACTATTGAAGAACGCCATCAAGGAAAGTCATTTAGCTCTAAAATTCACCATCAGTCCTGACTCGGACAACCTAATCACAGATATTATTGAAAATCGAATCAATATCGGATTGATCAGTGAGTCTAACCATAAATATCTGAAACAGATCGATAACCATGTCGATGTCGTGGCACTGAAGCGGCTGTCTCACCTCTATCTGGTGTGCGATCTACACCATCCCCTGCTCAAACAGGAGATCACCTTAGAATCCATCGCTAAATATCCTTATGTGAGCATTTTAGGCAAGCCGGGACACGCGACATCAGATCCTTTTTTACTCTACTGCAGCCAGCACCAGCTTGCCTATCAGCTGAAGAACCAAGATCTGATTAACCATAACTTCAATATTGAAAAGCTAAACCAACATATCACCGAGACCGATGCGGTCGCACTACTGCCCTTCAGCAAGCTCTATGATCATAGTAATCAGATGCCGAACTTACATGTTTGTCGATTATCAGAGATAGAGACCGAACGGCTCTACCTGTCAATTAACAGCCCGACCCTATATTTAGCCACCAAGAAAGGGGCATTATCGCCGAATATTTCCTGGTTGGTTGAGACCATAGGCCATATCGTCAATCGCAGTATTCATTAACAAAAACACACAGGAATGATTAAGACTGATGCATTAATCAACCGGGGAATTAAAAGAGCACACTTAAGCCTGGTTTAGCTATAGTAGGGGTCAGCCCTTGTGAACTCTCATAATGATGTTGAATATCAATTAACTTTTCTGTAAGCAATTTAGCCATACACTTTGCCAACAAAGGGGTCACCGAGCGGTGACAATGCAGGAAATAACTCTCGGGTTGCTGCTCTATCGAGTCTCGCCATTGCGCCGATATATCGACAAAACCAACATCCTCTCTGCCTTCGAAATACTCATAGGCTACAGCGGAACTCAGCACACACACATCGTCAGATTTACTGGCATGATCGATGACCATACGCAGACTCGGACTCTTTAGCGCGACCCTTATTTTTATTCCTTGCTCATGGGCATACTCTTCGATTCTATGTAGTTTATTATTGTGCCAGTTTGAATTAACCAGACCAATTTTATAGTCAAACATATCAGTCAGCGGATCGGTCGAGGTCAGAATTGGATGACCAACTCTGGCCACCAGAAAGAAATGGGTAATATCACCGATATTCACATCATCAACCATCTCATGCCGTATGGGATCGATGGAGATGCTGCAATCAATTTTCCCCAGACAAAGTTGCTCACTCACTGTATCAGACCAAGGTAACACATGAACATTGACCCCCCCCTCGACACAGTAACATTGGTGGGTCACGCAATTGAGCACCATCATGGACCACTGCTCATGGGCAGCTACCGTTAACTGATAAGGAGCCACAACAGTATTGCACGTCGTCGAAATCATCTTATCATATTGTTCGAGAATGGATTGCGCCATGGGATAGATACGCAGCGCAACTGAGTTAGGTTCAAAACCGTATTTTTGACGAATAAATAGCTCATCATCCAACACTTCACGTAAACAGTTCAGTGCCCGGCTCACTTTAGATTGTGTCGTATGCAACTTATCAGCGACGGCGGATCCATTTTTCAATTCGACTAAGCCAATTAACACCATTAAAGTGAAATAATCCAGTCGATTCACCTTCTTCAACATTAATCACTCTCCTGAGGTAGATCCTTGTTATTAAAGTGTTAGTGACGGTGCCGGCAATAAATATAAAAACTCTGCTAACCACTGTTGGCCCTGAGTTTAAGGCTATCGTGGATAGTCGTCCGATAATTAAATAATTCTAATATGTATCATTTTTAAACAAACTAATTCGTGAAGTAGATCACACATCCTAAACCCTCGCTTTATCAGGCATCACTAATAAAAGGATTGTTAAACCGTCAAATATCGCGCCTGATTAACAGCTCAAAAAAGTGCTAAAAATAACACCTTCAACTCAGAGATACATCTCCGGTAATCACTCTAAACTCTCTCAATCTCTGCTCAGTTATGAATCATTGATAAATTTGAAATTACAATCACGTTTACTCGAGTTGGGTGTTGAAGAAGATGGCGGATATTTGTAAGCTGCATAGATAAATCAATGAACTCTCCGCCCTCTGATTATGAAGAGTTCTGTATCTTGTTGCCGGGATGCGTTCAGTTAACAGAGCCAATCAAAAATCAAACTTTAAAGGCATTAAGCTGCGTGAAGTATTCACCTAAAAATCACTCTCCCAAGAAAAGCTCCCAGCTCTACAGAGCACTTTGCTTCTTCTCCAGTTACTTCTATGCCTTTATCGCAATTAGCGCCTTCGTTCTGGTCGAGTTCCTGCCCTATTACCTGCAGGAGAAAGCCTTAGACGAAAGCTTCAGCCAACCAGTCACTGCTACAGTTATCAGGGTCGAGCGCAACATTTTCGGTAATGCACAGCGACCCCACTCTGACGAAGAGAAAAGCTGTACCTTGGTTTATCAATATCCTTTCGAAAATCACCTTTTCAGCGGTAGCTATCGACATAACTGCGTCGATTTCTCCGGTTTAAACAAGGGAGACAGTATAGATATTCTGCTGCAGGCCAATCAACCAACGAACTCGAAACCGGCATGGGTGGAGCTCTCCCTGGGCTGGTTGAAAACTGGCACCTACCTGGGTTTGCTGTTTCTGTTGCTGGGACTCACAGGCATCGTTGCGCGCCTTTCTGGCATTCAAAAAGCCGCAAAATAGAAGCAGAATAACCATCATTTAACTTCTATAGCTCTTCATCCTTTTAAATATCTGAGGAAAGTTTTCAGCTGCATAAATGAAAGGTAAAAAATCGTCTAGACTCAAAGTAGGATCTTAAGCACCTGATATTACTATGCCAACTGCTGCATCTGCTATTAGCAGCATTGACGCTTAACCTATCAACGCTGCTGACAATGATGAAAGGAGTCCAAAGTGTTTCAGCAATATATCCGCCAATGCAACCAAGAGGTCCACAAGACCCTCAATGCCGCTATCGCCGAGTTGGCAAATGCCCATCAGAATGTACTGACTCCGGAGCATATCCTGCTTGGCTTGCTGTCACTTCCGGGCTCAGAGGCGGCTCAGCTACTGCAACAGATATTGCCCGATCCCGAAAAAAATATCGAAGCACTGACCCGGGCCGTGTATCAAGATCATGAAAATACCCCGCTTAAAGGCGATACCACTCAGGTGGTCGCCGCCCATGAGGTCGAAGAAGTGTTCGGCATCGCGCTTAGCGAAGCCAAACGACTCGGCGATGCATATATAGGTACAGGCAGTTTGTTGCTGGCCCTATGCGATAAGCGCTCAGGCGTCACCGCTATCCATCTTAAAAATCAGGGCGTAGAGGTGGGTCCTGCTCGTGAGGCACTAATCAAGCTGAGAAGCGGCAAGACATTAGACTCGCCAGATGCCGAGGGGCGCAGCGATCCCTTAGACGAATATACCCAGGATTTGACCGAGATGGCCCGTAATAACCTGCTCGATCCGGTCATCGGCAGAGAGGACGAGATAGGACGTGTCATTCAAACCCTCTCCAGACGAAAGAAGAATAATCCGGTACTCATAGGTGAGCCTGGTGTGGGTAAAACCGTGATAGTCGAAGGGTTAGCCCAGCGTATCGCCAATGCCGAGGTACCCGATACCCTGCGCGATAAGCGCCTGCTCTCACTGGATCTCGCCGAACTGGTCGCCGGTGCCAATATGCGCGGAGAGTTTGAGGAGCGCCTCAAGGGGGTCAGAGATGCGGTCATTGAAGCTAAGGGAGAGATCATTCTCTTTATCGATGAACTACATACAGTGGTGGGAGCCGGCGCCGGAGCTGGCGGGCTGGATGCCCCCGCCCTGTTAAAGAGTGCCCTGGGACGAGGAACCCTACAGCTGATCGGTGCAGATACCCTCGATGAGTACCACAGATATGTCGAGGCAGACAAGGCGCTGGAGCGGCGTTTTCAACCCATCTTAGTGCGCGAACCCAGCATAGAGGAGACCATAGATATCCTCAATGGCTTGGCCGCTAAATATGAAGGTCACCATCATATAGAGTACCAGCCAGAAGCGCTGGAGGCAGCAGCCAGACTCTCGGAGCGTTACATTGCCGACAGACACCTGCCGGATAAGGCGGTAGATCTAATCGATGAAGCCGGAGCCGACAGGCACCTGCATCTGCTGGCGCTATCGAGACCCATGAAGGAGTTGGAACGAAAGCGTCAGGCGCTTTTATCGGCCAAGCAAAAAGCCTATAACGAGCAGGCCTTCGAGCGCGTCGCCAACATGCAGACCGAGATCCTTAAATTAGAGCAGCTGCTCTCGCTACAACGTGAGCAACAAGCCACCGACACCGCCAGCGAAGAGAAGGCAGTAAACCCCGAAGATATCGCCCGTGTGGTCGCCCGCCTAACCGGGATCCCGGCCGCCCGCCTGGCCGAATCAGAGGTCGAGAAGCTGTCACGCATGGAAGACAAGCTACATAAGCGCATCATAGGTCAGCAAGATGCCGTATCTGCGGTGGCCAACGCCATTCGCCGCAACCGCACGGGCATAAACCGGGGTCATAGGCCCATCGGTTCCTTCCTGTTTCTCGGTCCGACCGGGGTCGGTAAAACCGAGCTGGCAAAAGCGCTGGCGGAGTTTATGCTCGATGATGAGAGCCGTATCGTACGACTGGATATGTCTGAGTATATGGAGCGCCACGAGGTATCCAAGATGATCGGCGCACCACCGGGCTATATCGGCTACGGTGAAGGGGGGCAACTCACAGAGAAAGTGCGCCGCAACCCTTACACCATCATATTGCTGGACGAAATGGAGAAGGCACACCCGGATGTGTTCAACATGCTGTTGCAGATCTTAGAAGATGGCCGGCTCACCGATGCTCAGGGGCGCACCATCTCGTTTCGTAACACCTTGCTGATTGGCACATCGAACCTGGGGTCTGAATCACTAATAAGCGACCGCACACCAGTTGGGTTTATCTACAGCAAAGATCTGGATTATGAGTCAGCCCGTCGCACCGTGATGAACGAAGTGAAGAAGTTCTTTAAACCCGAGTTTCTCAACCGCCTCGATGAGGTGATCGTGTTTCATTACCTGACTCAGGAGGATGTTCTCAAGATAGCCAAGCTGCTGATAACTGCGCTGTGTAAACAGATGAAAGACAACGATATCACCCTGCATATCGACGCAGATGTGATAGAGCGGGTAGCCAAAGACGGCTTCGAGCCCGCCTACGGTGCCCGCCCGCTTAGACGGGAGATCGAGAAACAGATTGAGAACCCTATCGCCTCACTAATCGTCAACAATGAGCATGTCACCGGCAGTGAAATTCATATCAGTCTGGGCGCTAAAGGTAAAGCGTTTAACTTCAGGATAGAGCCGGGAGAGGAAAAAGATAAAACCAAATAGCATCTGGTAAAAACATCCCTGCTGAATTGACCTAACAAAAAAGCGAAGCCCTAGGGCTTCGCTTTTCAATACTTCTGGATCCGCTTCTTAAAAATAGCGTTAAGTCGCCATTCTAGTCACCAAAGTCATCCAGTAAGATGTTTTCCTCTTCCACACCCAGGCTCTCGAGCATGCTGATGACAGAAGAGTTCATGATTGGAGGGCCACACATGTAGAACTCACAATCTTCCGGCGCCTTATGGTTCTTGAGGTAGTTCTCATACAAGACATTGTGAATGAAACCTGTGTACCCATCCCAGTTGTCCTCAGGCA
>Ga0316197_10000096_pt1 | contig 69141 bp, 58 predicted proteins | sample OudBiesiAoxic_MG_FD_204939 | JGI IMG/M metagenome (GOLD analysis project Ga0316197, IMG submission 204939) | Coastal sediment microbial communities from Oude Bieten Haven, Netherlands - site A oxic | ecosystem: Environmental > Aquatic > Marine > Coastal > Sediment | place: Netherlands... | reverse complement strand
CTTTCTTAACTGACAATGGTGTAGTAATGTATTGTTGTGCAAATATGCCTGGAGCTATGCCTAAGACATCTTCATATGCCCTTGCAAACGTTACACTTAAATATGGATTAGCAATAGCTGATTTAGGGATAGCAGGAGCTATCGAAAGATTCCCTGAATTAAAGCCTGGAATCAATGTTTATGAAGGTAAATTAGTTTATAAGCATGTTTCAACTGCTTTCCCTGATTTAAAGTTTGATGAATTAGATTCATTGATGAAATAGGTATAAAACTGTATATACTAAAAATAATTAAAAAATAGTATTTTAAAAAGCTCAAGGTTTTCCTTGAGCTTTTTTGTTTAAAGATGTAGATATATTTATTTTATTATGGATGGTTTTTAGAAAAAAACTGTAGAATATTCTACAGTTTTTTTAAATTGTGGGGTATACTGTCAATATATTAATTTATCTAAAGAAAAAAAATTAGATTTTAAAATGTGTCCTTCCACAGAGGCACTCTCAGTATTGATTGGATAAGTATATATATAGTGCTGTAAAAAAATTGTAGGAGAAAAAATTAAAAATTAAAGGGGATGAAATTATCAAAATTTTAGACCGAGAAAAACTAAATAAATATGTTGAAATTTAAGAGATACAGTTGGAGGAAAAAAATGAAATTAAAAAAGAAAAAAATTATAATAGATTGTGACCCAGGAATAGATGATAGTTTGGCAATATTGTTAGCTCTAAGTTCCGTTGAAGTAGATCTAATAGGAATAACCATAGTCGGTGGGAATGTAGATGCTATGAAGTGTGCAATCAACGCTATTAAGGTGTTAGAGGTTGGTGGCAGACTAGATATCCCGGTATACCTAGGAGAATCTAAGCCTTTGGTCAGAGAATTAGAAACAGCAGAAGAAACACACGGAGAAGGAGGGCTAGGCAAGGTAGTTGTTCAAAAAAGCGAAGATCATAAATTAATAAGAAGTGGAGCAATAGATTTCTTGCTGGCTAACTCTAATGACTGCCACCTTATCACTATTGGACCTATGATAAATCTTGCCCGTGCAATACAAAAAGACAAAGAAACTTTTAATAAATTTTTATCTATAACCTCAATGGGAGGAGCATATAAAAGCCATGGGAATTGTTCACAGGTAGCTGAATTTAATTATTGGGTAGATCCTCATGCAGTGCAATTAGTATATGATAACTATGATAAACCTATTACTATGGTTGGTCTAGATGTCACAAGAAAGTGTGTTTTAACTCCAAACTATCGACAACTTCTAAAATTCATAGATACTCCTATATCAAATTTTATCTTTGATATTACAGAATTTTATGTAGATTTTCACTGGGATCAAGAAAGAACTTTGGGCTGCGTAATAAACGATCCATTGGCTATGGCATATTTTATAGATAATACTTTAGCAGATGGGTTCTACAGTAACTTAGAGATGGTAGTAGAGGGAAATGCCGTAGGTCAATCTATGATTGATGTACAAGGGTTCTATAAAAGAGAAAATAATGTTTTCGTCCTCACTGAAGTCGAAAATACAAGATTTATGAATATGTTTTTTAAAAGGTTATTTAAAGGCCATGAAAAAGATATTGATCTAGTGATAAAATAAAAAAAATATATGATAAAGATTTGATGGAAAATGTTATAAGAGCAGTAATAAAGGAAAAGGGAGTCATTTTAGTATATTTATTAAAAGGGGTGATGGACTATGCCAGAGCAAACATTTTTAATGATTAAACCAGATGGTGTCAAAAGAAAACTAGTAGGAGAGATATTAAATAAATTAGAAAAGAAAGGATTAAAGATAGTTGCAATGAAAATGCTACAAATAACAGAGGAATTAGCAGAATTACATTATTACGAACACATAGGGAAAGATTTCTATGAGGAACTAATTAAGTTTATTACATCTGGACCTGTTGTAGCTATTGTTTTGGAGGGAGAAGGGATAGTAGAACTTATTCGTAATTTTGCAGGAAAAACTAATCCAAAAGAAGCTGAATGTGGTACAATAAGAGGTGATTATGCTTTTGAGATAACTCAAAATGTTGTTCATACTTCTGATTCTATATCAAGTGCTGAAAGGGAGATAAATAATTTCTTTGAAAAGACAGAATTTTTATATAGTATAGAATAGGAAAAAATGGTTTTAGTCTTCTAAATTTGAGATAAATGTATATTTATGATAAAATTATTTAAAATAATAGGGGTGATTTATTATGAAACAAGTGTGTGATGTAATGAATACAGATTTAATAACAATAGAGGAAAATTTAACTTTTGATAACATCTTAAAAATTATGGTAGAAAAGGGTGTGGGGAAACTTCCAGTAATCGGTAATGGAGAGCTAATAGGAGTAGTTACAAGGGATGATATTTTGGTGAGACAGGAAACTGCACCACTTCCTCCAGTAATTGCATTTTGGGATTTACTTATAACTCTTCCAGAAAACAAAGAATTCAAGAAAAAATTACAAAAATTATCAGGGTATATTGCAAAGGATATAATGTCTACGGATTATTTAGTTGTAAAAAAGACTGATGATCTAGCTAATGTAATAACTCAAATAGTAGAACAAAAATATAACTATGCTCTTGTGGTAGAAAAAGAATCCATAGAGGGTATTATAACGAAAACTGATCTAATTAAAAACTGTTTTAATTAAGAAAAAAAGGATGGTGTAAGAAAAACGTTGGAAATTTATAGTCAACTTATTTTATTGGTGGTATTAATTATTTTATCAGGGTTATTTTCAGCTTCTGAAACGGCTCTTACTGCGTTTAAAAGTACTGATCTGGAAGAAATTGAAAATACTAATCCCAGAACAGCAAAATTACTGAAAAAATGGTTAACCAAACCTAATGAGATTTTAACGGCAATACTTTTAGGAAATAATATCGTAAATATTTTAGCTTCATCAATTGCAACCATAGTAACGCTACAAGTAATGGGATCTAAATCCGGGGATGCGATAGTTGTAGCTACCGTATCTATGACCGTTGTAGTATTAATATTTGGAGAGATAACTCCTAAAATTGTTGCAAAAACATATTCAAGAAAAATATCAGGAATTGTTATAGGACCGATTTATTTTCTAAGTATTGTGACACTACCTATCATAAAATTATTGATGTTTATTACTAGGATTATCAGTGGTATGATGGGAGTGAACATCAAACACGAGAATCTTATGATAACAGAAGAAGAGATTAAATCCTATATTAATGTAGGGGAAGCTGAAGGAGTAATTGAAGAGGAAGAGAGAGAAATGATCCATTCAATTATAGAGTTTGGAGATACGACTGCAAAAGAGGTTATGACTCCTAGAACTTCTATCTTTATGTTAGATGCAGAATCTACAATAGATGAAGTGTGGGATGAAATCTTAGATAGTGGTTACTCTAGAATACCTGTATACGGAGAAGATCTAGATGAAATTTTAGGGATTTTATATGTCAAAGATCTTATGACTTTTGCTAAGGAAGGAACGACTGATATACCTCTAAAAAATATATTAAGGGAGGCATATTTTGTTCCTGATACTAAATCTATAGTCGAGATTTTAGATGAATTTAGAAATAAACAAGTTCATATGGCCATAATCCTAGATGAATATGGTGGGACAGTAGGATTAGCTACTATAGAAGACCTAATTGAGGAGATCATTGGCGAGATAAAGGATGAATATGACCTTCATGAAGAAGATGAAATTGAAAAAATAAGTGAATCAAAATATAGAGTTGATGCACGAATAAATATTGAAGATTTAAATAAAGAATTAGAGCTAGATATTCCTGAATCAGAAGATTATGAGAGTCTTGGTGGGTATGTTTTGGATATTCTGGGTCGGGTAGCAAAGGTAGAAGATGTTGTAGAATTAGAAGGTCTTAGAATGAAAGTTTTAGAGGTTGATAAGATGAGAGTAGTTAAAATTCTTATAGAGACAAGTGAGGAAAAAGAATGAAAAGAATAAAAAGTTTGTTTGCAACAGGATTAATAACAGTCTTACCGGTATTAATAACTATCAATATAATGTCGTGGATCTTTAAATTTTTAAATAATTATTTAAGTCAAAATATTTTTGTGAAAGAGATGACCTCGTACCTATTAAAATACGAGTTTTATTCTAAATTTACAACTCAGGTATTAGTTTATCTAATTGCGGTAATAATAATTATATTAACTATTATTATTACAGGTCTTGCCATGAGAAATGTAATAGGAAAAAAAATAGCTAAGAAAATAGATCTATTATTTTCAAATATTCCCTTGGTAAAACCTATTTATACAACTATTTTGCAGATTAGGCATCTTATGTTTACATCAAACACCAAGGCTTATCAAAAAGTAGTTATGATTGAGTATCCTAGAAAGGGAATTTATAGCTTGGGATTTTTAACTAATAGAGAAAATAAACTTTTTGAAGATATATTAGGAGGAAAAAAGTTACTCAATATATTTGTACCTACTTCTCCTAATCCGACTTCTGGAATGTTTATAATGGTAGAAGCAGACACTGTCAAAGAATTAGATATTAAGATTGAAGACGCTGTAAAATTAATAATTTCTGGTGGAGCAATAGTTCCAAAGGTCAATAAAAATTAGAAAATTAGGAGTATTATATGAAAAAAATATTGTTAATTGTAGGTCTACTTATGCTTATAGGTTGTACCTCAGCAGATCAAAAAAAGAGAAAAGAACACTATCTAATCAAAGGAATGAACTATAGTAAGAGTGGTAACTATACTAAAGCTATTAATGAATATAAGGATTTTTATGAGATCGATAAAAAAGATCCCATTCTTCTTAGAGAGTTAGGTTTAGCCTATGCTCAATTAGGTGATTATGGGGCAGCAGAAAAATATTATTTAGAAGCTTTTAAAGTAGATCCTAAAGATCAAATAACGTTGTCTAATATGGCTATTTTATATTATAAAATGGAGAAATTAGATAAAAGTCAGTATTATTTATCACAAATTTCATCTGACAGTATTGACTTTAAAATTCACTTATTAAAAGGGTATATTGCATACGATGAAAAAAAGTATGAAGATGCTTATGCGGATTTTACTAAAGTTTTAAATTTGATAGATATCGAAGAGTGTACTTTTGTAAGGGAATATGTAGAAATTTTACAAAACACAAATAGAACTAATGAGATATATCCTTTTATCTATAAAGTTTATGAATCTAAAAAAAATGATCCAGAGACAGTTATTACATACTCTAGGTTTTTAATAGATGTTTTTAATGATTATGACGGCGCTTTTAAAGCTTTAAAAACATATATTGCAAGGGAAAAAAATAATAGTGTAATATTGGAACTCGCTAAACGAAGTTTTGAAGTAGGAAAAATAAATGATACTGAGTTATATCTAAAGCTATTAACAGATGCTTATAAATATGATTTAGATGTTTTAAATTTAAAAAAAGAGATAGCAGTACATAATAACAAACCTGAAGATGTTGAAAAATATCAAAAAATAATAGAAAAGGTGAGTGATCTAGACAATGAGAACTATCAGAATTAGAGTTTGTGGGATTTTAGAAAAAGATGATGAATTACTTTTAGTTAAACATATAAAAAATAATAATGAATACTACTTACTTCCTGGTGGAGGAGTAGATCACGGTGAAGACTTTAAAACTGCTCTTAAAAGAGAATTTATGGAAGAATGCAATCTAGATGTGGCAGTAGAGGATATGGTGTTTATATCTGAAGGTATAGCCCCTAACGGAGGACGTCACATTGTAAATGTTTATTTTAAAGTTTCCTATATAAGTGGTGATCTACAGGTTGGACTAGACGGTAGTAACTTAATCGGTGTAGAATATATTAAGAAATCAGAATTAGAAAATGTTATACTATATCCAAACACCAAAAAAGAACTAAAAGAATACTTTGAAAATAAAGATAGTGGAATAAAATATCTCGGGAATAGATGGGAATAACAACAATTAAATAAGTATAGCAATATTCGATGTTTAGTTAGGAAATTACTAGTATATTGGTAATGCCCTTTAGGGTAAAAAAATAAATATAAAATTGTATGGATAATGCTTTGTGCTTACTTAAACAATTAGGGGAGAATGAAAAATGAATTTAAAGAACTATATAGCTCTTGTAGAAGATTATCCAAAAAAAGGGATAAAGTTTAGAGACATAACACCTTTACTGGGAAATGGAGAAGCTTTTAAAAAAGCAACAGATGAGATAGTGAAGTATGCTAAAGAAAAAAATATTGATTTAGTAGTCGGTCCTGAAGCTAGAGGATTTATCTTTGGATGTCCAGTATCTTATGCTTTGGAAGTAGGATTTGCTCCAGTAAGAAAACCTGGGAAACTTCCTAGAGCAACAGTAGAATATGAATATGATTTAGAATATGGAACTAATACACTATGCATGCATAATGATTCTATAAAACCTGGACAAAGAGTTCTAATAGTTGATGATCTATTAGCTACTGGAGGAACAGTTGAGGCGACTATAAAGATAATTGAAGATTTAGGTGGAATTGTTGCTGGGATGGCATTTCTTATTGAATTAGAAGATCTAAATGGTAGAGGAAATTTAGCAGGTTATGATATTATGACTTTACTAAAGTACTAATAAGAAAGCGACACTTGGTGTCGCTTTCTTATTAGTACTTAAATTAAGTATATTTATTTAAAAAATTTTTAAGGAAGGAATTTTATGGAATATAAATCAAATATTGCTGAAGAGCTCAAAAAAAACAATTTAAAAATCGATGAAGAAATGATCTTTTCTGCTTATGAATTTGCAAGGGAATCCCATGTAGGGCAATACCGTAAATCAGGAGAAGAATATATAGTTCATCCTGTAGAAGTTTCTAAAATACTAATTAGTATGAAGATGGATACGGAAACAATAACTGCAGGATTTCTGCATGACATTGTAGAAGATACTATGACTACGATACAAGATATTGAATATAATTTTGGTCCTGAAGTATCTAGATTAGTGGATGGGGTAACCAAACTTACTAATTTACCTGTAGGCAGTAATAAACAGCCTGAAAATATCAGAAAGATGATTGTGGCTATGGCTAGCGATGTAAGAGTTGTTATCATAAAATTAGCTGATAGATTGCATAATATGCGGACATTAAAATTTATGCCTGCTTATAAACAGGAAAGAATTGCAAGGGAAACACTAGATATTTTTGCACCATTAGCTCATAGAATAGGTATGGCAAAGATAAAATGGGAGTTAGAAGATCTATGTCTATATTATCTAGAACCAGAAATTTATAGAAAATTAGTTAAAATGGTCAACAATAAAAGAACTGAAAGGGAAGAATATACAAGTGCTATTTTGAGAAGTATGAAAAAAATTATCCATGAAAGTAATATAGATGGAACAGTTTCTGGACGTGCTAAACATTTTTATAGTATCTATAAAAAAATGTATGAAAAAGGAAAAAGTTTTGAGGAACTCTATGATCTTACAGCTGTTAGGGTATTAGTTGATACAGAGGGCGAATGTTATAATATATTAGGACTTCTTCATAGTCATTGGAAACCTGTTCCAGGTAGATTTAAAGACTATATAGCAGTTCCTAAATCAAATGGTTATCAATCTATCCATACTACTTTGGTAGGTCCCTTAGGTAAGTTTATTGAGGTTCAAATAAGAACTAAAGATATGCACGCTATTGCAGAAGATGGAATAGCTGCACACTGGAACTATAAGGAAAAAAGAAAAAATTCTAAAGCGGATAATGTTTATTCATGGCTTCGTAAGATATTGGAATGGCAAAGTGAAGCTGATACATCGGAAGAATTTATTCAGACTGTTACAGGGGATATATTAAACGAAACAGTGTTTGTTTTCTCTCCTAAAGGTGATGTTATTGAACTTTCAAAAGGTTCGACTCCTCTAGATTTTGCATTTCATATCCATACAGAAGTAGGTTATAAGTGTATAGGGGCTAAAGCTAATGATAAAATTGTCCCAATCGATTATAAGTTACAAAATGGAGATAGAATAGATATTATAACTTCCAATATATCGAAGGGTCCTGGTAGAGACTGGTTAAATATAGTTGCCACTCAAAGTGCTAAAAGTAAGATCAGAAGATGGATAAAGGAAAAAAACTTTGATGAAAATTTAAAAATAGGAAAAGAACTATTTGAAAAAGAATTACTCAAGGTGGGATCTTCAGTTAAACAGATTGAAAATAGTCCTGAAATAAAGGAATATTTAAATAAAAATTCTATCAATAATTTTAATGATTTACTTATTAAAATAAGTTCTAAAGGTTTAAATGTAGCTCTTCTTTCAGAACGATTAGTAAAAAAAGATGAAAAAATAGAGTTAGAATCTATAGAGAATTATCAAAATGAAACTCCTAAAAGAAAAAGTCGGAAAAAAAATGATTATGGTGTTATAATAGATGGTCTTGATAATACTATTATTCGATTTGCAAAATGCTGTACGCCACTTCCTGGAGATGAAATTGGTGGATATATAACTACCTATGGAGATATTGGGATTCATAGAGTGGACTGTAAAAACTATATAAATTTGATTGCCCGTGATCACAACAGAGAGATAGGTGTTAAATGGGATGATGAAATTATAAGTCGGAAGATCAATAAATACAGATTTAAATTTACTATAGTTACAACAGATAGAGCAAATATTCTCTTAGAAATTGTAAAAATTATAGCTGATCATAAGATAGATTTAGAAGGAATTAACTCTGGTCATATGAAAAATGGAGCTGAAAGACTTGCGGTCATCGAAATCACTATAGATATTAATGAGAAAAAAGACTATGAGAAATTAATTAATCATATTGTAAATTTGAAAGATGTAATAGAGATTAGAAGAAATCAAAACAATTAAAACCCCTTTTCTATTGAAAAATCAAATAGAAGAGGTAAAAAGGAGTATAAGATGAAAAAATTACCAGTAAATTATGAATTGTCTCATATAGATGGAAAGGCAAGAGCAGGAGTTATAACTACTCCTCATGGAGACATAAAAACTCCAGTATTTATGCCAGTTGGAACGCAAGCAACTGTAAAAACCATGAATCCAGAAGAAGTTAGAGAATTAGGGGCAGATATTATCTTAGGAAATACTTACCACCTATTCCTTAGACCAGGTGACGATGTAGTCGCTAAATTTGGTGGATTACACAAATTTATGAACTGGCCTCACCCTATATTAACAGACAGTGGTGGGTTCCAAGTCTTTAGTTTGGGTGCCATAAGAAAGATAAGAGAGGAAGGTGTAGACTTTAGATCTCATATTGATGGGTCTAAAAGATTTATTTCTCCTGAAAAATCTATAGATATTCAAAATAATTTAGGATCAGATATAGTTATGTTATTTGATGAATGTCCTCCTGGCCAGTCTTCTAGAGAGTATTTAATTCCTTCTATTGAAAGGACTACTAGATGGGCTAAAAGATGTGTTGAAGCACATAAAAGACCTGATGATCAAGGTTTATTTGCTATAGTTCAAGGTGGAATATATGAAGATCTAAGAGATAAGAGTATGAATGAATTGATGGAAATGGATGAAAGTTTTTCTGGATATGCTATAGGTGGTTTAGCTGTAGGAGAACCTCGTGAAGATATGTATAGAATATTAGATTATATAACTCCTAAACTTCCTGAGAATAAGCCTAGATACCTAATGGGTGTAGGAGAGCCTCTTGATATGTTAGAAGCTGTAGAGCACGGTGTAGACATGATGGACTGTGTACAACCATCTAGAATTGGTAGACATGGGACTACATTTACAAAATATGGAAGATTAGTTATAAAAAATGCTAAGTATTCCCTTGATCCTAGACCATTAGATGAAGACTGTGACTGTTATGTATGTAAAAATTATACTAGAGGATATATCAGACATCTATTTAAAGCTAATGAGATGTTAGGACAAAAATTAGCTACTTATCATAACCTTTATTTTTTAATAAAGATGATGAATGGAGCAAGAGATGCAATTATAGATAAAAGATTTATTGCCTTTAAAGAGGAATTTATAAAAAATTATACTCAAGGTAAAGACAGTGAGTGGATAATTCCACAAAGAATAGAAGATTAAAAAAAAGAGATGCACTGCATCTCTTTTTTTTTGATTTTTATGCCTCAAAACTTACTTCTAAATTTGTAGGATCCATGACAGAAAATTGTTTTTGAAATTCTTTTGGATTGGTAATAAAGATAGGGTAATGAACTATAAGAGTTGTATTGTTATATATTGTAAAATCATCTATAATAAATCCTTCTACATCTCCTATTTTAACCTTAATTTTGGTAAGTTTAGTTAAAAATATATCCAAGGCATTTAAATCTAGATCTAGGAGTTCTTCAAGTGCACTCTCTGAAAAGATTGCTTGATTTATAGGTTTGCTATAACTTCTTGTGGTGTCACTGAGAAAAGATACAAACTTTATAACCAAAGGCATGTAGAGACTACTTATATCTGAATCTAACTTCTCTAAAATTTTTTTAGTAATAGGAGGAAGTAGTTTTTTTAGATTTTCAGCTTCTTTTTTTTCAAACTCTAAGTCATCTACAGCTTCGTATATATTTGAAATTCTTTCCTCATCATTTGGTTCTTGGGCCAAAATTTCAGTTACTCCTTCTACTGAAATACCCTGTTGTTTGAGCTCATCAATTATAGATTTTTCCTTTTCGATCATACCTCTATATGCTATCTCGGCTATCTCATTGAAAATATCATAAACTCCGTTATAAAAAGTAGTCATTTGTTCGTGTTCTAAAATCTCTTCTTTATTATTAGAATCTTCTAATTGACTCAAGATGTTTCCAATTCCTACAATCAATTCATCCTCTAGATATCTTGAAAGAAGACGCACATCCCTTAATTTCATATTAATTTCTAATTTAATATTTTTATTTTCAATATCACTTTGATTATAAACAACTTTATTCATAATTCCCACCTCATTTTAAATTCTAGTAATTTTATTTGTCTTAATTATTTATTGGCAAGAATATAAAATTTCCTCTATTCATGGCCTCCTAATACATAAAAAATAATATTTTCATATTTGTCGTATATATGGTAAAATTAACCTTAGCGATAATAAAAAAACAAAGAAAAAACCGGGAGGATTTTATGAATAATAACGATGTACTACGTAGATTTAGATATGCTTTAGATATGAGTGATAAAGAGGTAATAAACGCATTTAAAGAATCAGGACATATTATAGACAAAGAAGGGGTTCTTAACCTATTGAAAAAAGATGAAGAGGAAGGTTTTGAAAAGTGTAACAATAGATTACTAGGGTTGTTCTTTGATGGTGTTATAATTCAAAGAAGAGGAAGAAAAGAGGTAAAACCTGGAGAAAAACCACAAACTCCAGCTCCAATGACTTCTAATAATATCAATAACCAAATCTTAAAAAAAATAAAGATAGCTTTAAATTTAAAAACTGAAGATATGGTAGCTGTATGGGAATTAGCAGATATCTATATTTCAAACTCAGATTTAACTGCATTATTCAGAAAAAAAGGACAGAAAAACTATAAGGAATGTTTAGATAAATTTTTAAGAACTTTCTTAAAGGGACTGGCTGTAAAATATAGAAAGTAGAGGTGACAATGTGGAAATTTTTAACTTAAAAAAATCAAAGCCATTGAAAGCTAGAGTGAAAAAGCAGATGACTGCTGAAGAAAAGCAAATATGGAACTACATAAAGGATAGAAAACTTTATAATTTAAAATTTCAAAAACAGCGTGAAATAGGTAAGTATATTGCCAATTTTTACTGTGCAGAAATTGAGTTTGCTATAGATATAGACAATGAAAAGCATACTAAAAAATATGAAAAGACAAGAGATGAATATTTACAATCTATAGGGGTAACAAGTATTAGATTTACCAGTAGTGAAGTAAAAGCTAACTTGGAAGAAACATTAAAAAAAATAGAAACTGTTATAAGTACCCTTAAATATTAAGGAGCTTAAAAACAAAAAAACTGAACTCCTAATTGGGGTTCAGTTTTTTGTTATCTGGATGTATGTAACACTCCTTATTCTTCTATTTTTACAAAATCCCAATCTTCGGGTTTCCCTAAATAGTTCGTTAAATTAGCTGGACGATATGTGTCATCTTTATCAAAACGTATTTTTACAGATTTATGAATTAATATGTCACCATAGCCATGATCAATTGGACGATGAAATATATTTTTTAATCTATAGAATTTTGTTCTAGATTTATGCTGTTCTGCCATAGCCATTTGATTAATATCTAAATCAATCTCTTCTTTTAGGTGATCTTCAATATTTAATCCTATACTTTCAACTTCTTTTATCATCCAATTGAGGGAATTATAAGATAATGAAACACCGTCTTTATTTGGTTTATAACTGCCACCTATATCACTATGTACTCCTGCAAACCAAACTTGTTTTATGTCCATTTTATCTTGTGGTATCCATAAGGTTGGTTCAAAATCTTCCCTTTGTTCATCAATTGCTAAAGCATGTCTTGCACTTTTCACATTATTTCCTATTTTAGTATCATAGAATTCGTCTTTTTCATCAAAATTACCTAAAAAAGATATTGGGATTCCCATCGCTCCTACAGTATCCCATAAACCAATAAATTTTATATCTCTAGATTTATGAGAATGAAGCTCTCTAAATTCAATAGATTTAATTCCAGATGGAGAATGAAGTGTGCCGCTAGTTTTATAGTGTTTAAATGCTTTGTTTATTAATTTAGCATCTGGTCTTTTGACAATTCCACAATTATTTATAAGTCCAGAAAGAGCTCTTATTGTATAGGCTCCTCTACTAAATCCAAATAAGTATAGTTCATCACCTGGATTATAATTTTGTACGATATATCTGTATGCATCTACTATGTTTTTTTGAACTCCTTTACCAGTTACTCCACCAGAGAAAGCTCCATAATCTGAACCTACTCCCCAATCATAAAATACTTCTTGAAAAATCCCATCTTTAGCGATAGGTTTAATAGCTCGAGCTATTTTTAACACATTGGTAGGAAAATCTTTTTTTAAATTTTTTTCAGGTTTATTCCATGTACCATCTGAACAAATAACAATTCTTTTTTTCATCTTTACCCTCCTATAAAATAATTAAATTTTAATTAATATTATATATGAAACTTTTAAGAATTTTCCTTTAGAAATGATTATTGTATGTTACAATTCTATTAGTAGATAAGTTTTATTTTGCTATCTAAAGGTACGACAAGATAATCTTTTTTCTTTAAAAAGATCACGATAATTAATGGAGGGAGTATGGATATACAAGATTTCGAAAGTATAAGCAATATTGTAACAGGTATAGTTGGACTAATTGTAGGTTTTTTTGGTGGCTCATATTATGTATATAAAAAAAATACGAAAATAATAAGAAAAGAAAAATCAAATTCGTTTTGGAGTTTATTTTCTTTTGGAAATAAAATAAATCAAAATACAGGAAGCGATGTTGATCAAAGGATAGATGATTAATCATGAAAAACTTTATAAATAGAGTTACCTCGTTGATCAATTGTGGAAATAAGATCGATCAATCAATAACAATTAATAATATTGAAACTGGGGTTACACAATTATATTTAAAATCCATAAAAGAAAATTTTTATAGGGGGAATATTAAAGAATCATTTAAAGAGTTAAATGATTTATATATATATAATAGTGACAAAGAAGTTAAATCAAAAATTTTGATTTGTAAAGCATGGTTTTTTTTAGAATTAAATAAAATAGATGATCTTAAAAGTACAATTGAGTTTATTGAAAATAATTTATATGTTGACAATAGTAGTGTAAAAGAACTTAAATTAAATATTTATCTGATAGATAAAAATAAAGAGAAATATCTAGAGTTAGTTGATCAATTAAATATAGAAGTAAATTTAGATAAAAATTATGCTAAACTTTTATATTTATTAATTGAAGATGATTTTCAAACTTTTGAAATAGAAATAAAAAAATATAATAAAACAAATATTAAAGATTATGAAAAACTGCTATGGCACAGTGTCTTTTCTAAAAAAATAGACTATTTAAATAAAGAAATCAATGTTAATTTTGACATGATAGATAAGGAAATAAAAAAACTTTCAGATAAAAATATTATTGGGAGTATAAATTTATACACTCAGTTTTTAATAATTCCCATCAATTTGTTTTTACAAAGGAGAAAAATAGATAAATTTATATATTATTTTCAAAATGCAGAAAAACATTTTGATATATTAATTACTCAACTAAATGAATTTGAAGTTAAAAGAAGAAAATCAATTTTAGAAATCCACCTATTTTTAAAAATAATTTTAAAAAAAGAAGATGAATTTTTAGAGATTTCAGATAAAAATATAGGTGATATGACTGATATTCTTTTGATTGAATATTCTAGAAAAGCAAAGAAAGAAAATATTTTACTCACTATAAAAGATAAACTTATTTATCAAGTAGATTTTATAACAAAACTATTAGATGAAAATAAAAATAAAGAGATTATAGACCATATAATTAATTATTATACAGATGATATACCAGAAAATATTAAATATTTTTATTATATTGCTAAAATCAACTTGAAAGATAAAAACGTTATAAATGATTTGAAAAAAGAAAATCAATTTTATTTTAATATTTTATATTTAGAGGCTACTTTAAAATTAAATACTTTATATAATGAAGATATAATTTTAATTAGATTTAAAGAGAACGTTAAAGCTACGTTTTTAACATATTTTTTTCTTTTAAAAGTACTTGAGATACTAAAACAGTTAAAAGAATATGATATGTATATATTCTTAGTAAATAAATATTTAAATATTTATGATTATATAATTGATAAATCTTTGGATCTTTTGATTAAAGATAAAGATTTAACTTTTAATTTTATTGAAAAATATATATCTGAATTTGAGGGTGTTATACCAAAAAAAAATAATATTAGAATTTCGGAATTATTTCTTTTATTTGGAAGTAGAAGCAAGTATATTGAATATATGAATAAATCATGGGATGAAGAAAAGAGTATTACTTTATCAAGAAACTTACTGAGTGTTATATTAAAAAATAATTTGGAGGGGAAATACAGTGTTGAAATGAATAAAGCATATAATTTTTTAGATGAAAATAAAGAAAATTTAGATATAGAAGAAAGTATAATTTATGCCATTTTTAGTTTGAAATTAAAAAGGTATAATAGTATTATTTGTCTAAATAATATCATCTTAGATAACCATAATAATTTGGGGGAGAAAGAATTAAAACTTTTGGAAAATTTATATATCTTATTTTTAAATGAAAAAAAATTAAATATAACAATAAAACAAAATGAAGTAATAACATTAAAAAATAAGACTTATTATTCTAAGTATTACGATATACCTAGTGAAATAAGGGATACATATAATATGTACCCAGTAGAAACAGCTCAACTATTTATATATTCAAGAAAAAAGGGAGCAAGTTCTAATTATCTTATACTGATATTATTAGGTTATTTAAAAAATTATTTCAATGGGATTAAAGAAATTCATGGTAATACAACTGAAGAAACTATCGAAAATATAAAAAAACAATTGAAAGCACTTAATTCTGAAAAACTTATGGAAAATTATATGTCAAAAGATATAGGATCTTCTATGTATAGCTTTTCTCAAAATGAATATTATAAATATCCAGCAATATTTGATCTTTTATTTCAAGAAAAAAAAGGTTTTTTTGTAAAAAAAGAAAATTATAAAACAAAAAAAATACTTACAATTTCATCGATAATTTTTTTAAAAAGTATAAATAAATTAAATGGGATTAAAAAATTACATAATATATATATTCAGCAAAGTGTTATAGATTATATAGAAGATTTATGTAGAAACACAGAAAAAAAAGTTCACAAAATGTCAATAAATTACGATCAAACAACAGATAGTCTTGTTATAATAGAATTAAAGAAAAAAGATATCTCCTCTATTGAGAAATATTGGTTTAGTATTTATGAATTCATTTTGGCTTTTCCAAAAGAAAATATTTTAAGTGATGAAGAAATTATAAAACCATTTAGACTAGATGATGATACTGAAAATAATTTAATAAATAATTTAGGAATTTTAGCGTATAAGGCATTATTTTTATCAATTACTAATGATTATCAATTGATAACAGAAGATAAAGCTTTGTATTTCATGCTTAAGAATATTCATACAGCTATAAAACCTATAAATTCTACATTTTTATTAATGTTAAACTTTAATGATTATGAAAATCTATTGACATTCAATGATTTACTTAATAAAGGATATAAAAATATTTATTATGAAAAGCATATTAAAAACTTAACTTTTAAACTATTAATGGAACAATCTTTAAATTTAGTAATTAATTTTAATAGTGATCTAAAAAATTATATTGAATTTATGGAAGAGTATCCACTAAAAAAAGAATTTTTAGAAAGAATAAACCCAATTTATTTTGTAAATATTGATTATGCAAATTATGAATCAAATTTATATTATAAAAATTATTTTTTATTATTAGATCTCCTAAAAAATTAATGACAAATATTTCCTTGATTAAAAAGGTATTTTTATACTTCCAAAGATAGTAAATAAAGATAAATTATGAATAAATATTGGATAGAGTTCCCTTCCTTCTTTAGTTATTCTATAGACCAATTTATCTATTACATCTTCTATATCTTAATTAAAACTTTCAGTTTTATTTTTGCATAAGCCTAGTTATTGATTATAGTTTTTGTAAAGATTATAAGTACAATTTTTCCTGGGATTGTAAATAATGTGGAGAGTATCCAATATTTAAAAAAATTAATATCTGTCAATCCGTAAACATAATTTTGTAAATTAGAAGGGAAAATAGGAATAAGTCTTGTGGTCATAAGGATACGGAGTTCATGGTTTTTAACCCCTTGATCTATTTTTTTGAAAGTAGTGGTTTCTCCAAATCTTTTTTCTATAAATTCTCTGGCTACATATCTAGCACTTAAAAATGCTGCTGCCATTCCTAGAGATGCCCCTGTTATAGCATAAAATAAGCCTAGCCATGGTCCAAATAAAATTCCTGATAAAATGGTAACAGGAATTGCTGGAATAAAAAATAAACATACGGCAATATAAAAAAGAACGTATATAATCGGTGCCATTATCCCAAATTTTAATATGTTTTTTCTTAGGTCTTGTAAACTATCTAATGTGATATGACTAAATATCCCTTGTGATTCTAATATTCCGAATACAACTATAAATAGAATAATAAATGAGATTTTTTTCATGTTGTTCCTCCTAGATCCCTTAATTTGTTATATTCCTTAAAAAATAATTCTATAGTTAACTCTACCATAATTTTAAAAACATCCTATATCTTTTTCTTACAATAAGTATTTTTCACTTTAACCTTCTCTCTCTTTATCGATATTTTAGATTCTACTCAAATAATTAGATCTCAATACTGATGGATCAAGAGAGAATCAAAGAGGCAGTTCAAAAAAAAGATAAATTCTAATTTTAGAATTTATCTTTTTTTCTAGATTATGAATAGATATTCAAATATCATTTATTTATTAGGAAAATTTGTTTTAAATATTGGGTATAGTTCCCTCTCTTCTTTAGTTATTCTATAGACCAATTTATCCATTATATCTTCTATATCTTGATTAAAACTTTCAATTTTGTTTCCGCTCTCATATCTGGCATAAAAATTCATGATTTCACTGGAGATTTCACTCATCTCATCTTCATAAGAATCTGATATTTGTTTTGTTGCTTCTAAACTTCTAAGAGCAGGATAAAGGTAGTTATCCTCATTTATCAGGTGAGAAATAAGGACTATTTTTAAACTTTTAAAATGACTATCTATTATACCGACATCTGTATTTATTTGTATTTTTTTTAGGAGTTTCTTTATATCCATATGTTGATTATGCAGTTCATCTATTAATCCCATTTTGTTTGTCCCCCTTGAAGTTAATTACATTTTTTCTGATTTTTTAAAAGTTTCACATAACCATACAAATGTCAGAGCTATATACATATAGATCATTCCTAAAGTTAGTATAGGGTGTTTGATATATTCTACTATATTTTGCCATCTATATAAAACTCCTCTAAAAAAGTACCAACGTTTTATTGCTTTCATAGTTCCATTTTCTTCACTCTCTGTCGTTTTTTTCATTACAGAAAAATAATATCTTTTTTTTAGGAGTATATTCTTTAGAGTCACCTCCTTTTCATCATGATTTACTCCAGTAAAATCAGCTCTTTCTAAATATCCTCCCATTTCTAGATATCTTATTGTAGGTTGGGTCTCTTCAAAAGCTATTTGATTAAAGTTAATTCCTCCTGATCTTTTATACTCCTCACTTTTCCAAAATCTTGCTGCTTCAATAGAATTACTACCTACTTTTTTCCCAGCTCTATTGATTACACTTCTTTCAAAAACTTTAACTTTTGAAAAAAAATTATAATATTTTGAAAAAGGTTCTTCTGGGATAATAAGACCTCCTACTTTTTTATTTTCTTTAAAATAAACTATACATTTTTCTACTAGATCTTTTTTTAAAATCATATCAGAATCTATTATATAGATATATTGAGGAGATAGTTCCCATGCTTTTTCTATTGCACCTTTTCTAGCGACTCCTCTTTCTCCGTGTGGAAGGCTCAAAATGTGTAAATTTTCATTATTTTCACCAATATTTTTTAATATATCTAAAGTTTTATCTGAAGAACCATCATCAGCTACGACCACTTCTAGTTCTTTATGAGTTTGGTTTAGACAACTATTAATACATTTTGCTATGATATTCTCGTTATTATATGAAGATAATAATATTACTAATTTATTCATATTTATTCCTCCAAATTTTGTATAAATTTTATGAATTCATTTTTTGTGTTATCCCAATGGAAATTGAGAGAAAATTTGTAAGCTGCATCTTGCATACGTTTATATTTATCTTTGTCTTCTATTACAGATTGCATTAATTTTACTAAGTCAGCGATTGTATTGTTTTTACATAAATATCCTGCTTCACCTTTTTTTAATGCGTCTCTTATCCCTGGAGAATCAAACCCTATACTTGGAGTACCTACTGCTGCTGCTTCTGTTACAATAAGCCCCCACCCCTCTCTAAGAGAGGGAAATAAAAGGCAATGGGAACGGCTCATTAACTCTAATTTCTTTTCTTCTGATACAAATCCCCAGTAAGTGATATATTTATTTATAAAAATGCTTTTTGTTTCATATTTTTTAATTATACTATTTAAAACTTCATCTATATATTCTTGATTTTTTTTACCGACAATCCATAGTTTTGATTTAGGATATAGTTTTTTTATTTTACAAAAGGCCTCTACAACTTTATCTATACCTTTATAGTTTGAATACCTTCCTACATAGATAAATGTAGGTTCCTTTTCTTTAGTAAGAAATTCTTTAGGATCCCATGGTATAAAATCTATTCCTTCAGGAAGGACAGTTATTTTTTTTGGAGAAAAACCAATATTTATAAGATCATTTTTTGTAGAGTCTGAAACAGTGATAGTAGGATCATTTTTAGATAATTTTAAAAATGGAGTTTCAGTTATTTTACCAATTATATTTACAGGAAAAGAGGTGTTCATATTCCATATTTCTCTTGTTAATTGATGTATAAAAAAGATCCTTTTATTTTTTTCTACCCAAAATTTAGTGAAAAACCTATGGGTATTACACTGATCCACTACATAATCTATGCTATCTTTATGTTCATAGTAATATTTTTTTGCCTTAGCAATCACACTGATATTATTACCACTTCTTATATATTTAATACCATCTATTACTTCTTCTGGACTTCCTCCACTAAAACTAGATGAAAAATGTACAATTTCAAATTTGTTTTTATCTAGTCTTTTTATCATTTCATGAGTAAATATTTCAGCTCCTCCTTTTTTAGGAGCTTTTATGTCTCTCCAAGAAAGAAATAATATCTTTTTTTTATAATTTTTCTCTGTTTTTGTCATTTTTTATCCTCTCCTCAAATATAAATGTAGTAGCTAATAATAAAAATAAAACAGTATAGAAGAAAATACCTCCCTTTAAAAAGATGACAATATCTGTACCATATTTAAAGAGAAATCCTGTATATAAAATAGCTATAAACCCTAGAATATATAAATACGCTCTCTTTTCTAAGATTATATTTACATTTATTAGATAAAAGCTATTTACAAGCATACAATACATAAGACTTCCCATAAATAAATAGTTTGCCGCGTCTAAATATTTCACTCCAAATAAATATCTGACTGAAATAGGCAATATAGTTTTATAAGTTATTAATAGAATAAATTGAATTCCTAAAAGCAGTATAAAATATTTTTTTACTTTCAAATTAAATTTCACTTTATTTTTTACAATTGAACTGAGGTTTGGTATGAATACAGTGATTAAACTAAATGAAACAAAAAGAATTATCTGGCTATATCGAAGAACTACAGCATATATTCCAGAAATTTCATGAAGTTTATAATTAAATATAATCATATCCATAGATGTATAGTAATAGATGAAAAAATTTGCAAAATAAACTATTCCGATACTTTTAGCCACTGGTGCTATTTTCCCCTGATTTCGTACTACCAATGTTCCTATTTTAAGTTTTAGTATTCCATGTATTACTCCTACTCCCATTCCAAAGACAAGCCCTAAAAGGACTACATCAATATGTTTATATATGGGTAATAGTATAAGTACAAAAAATACTTTGGCTAAATCTTCAATGTAAAAATTCATATTTAAATTAAAAAATTGTTTTTCCCCTTGAAATATACCTCTTAAAATACTGAGAAATAAATTTAAAAAGAATACTAAAAATAAAAGGGTTAGAGAATAATACGATGATCTAGTAAAAATTAGAATATAATCAATTAAAATTAAAAATAATCCAGTGAGTATGGCAATATATATAAATGCTACTTTATATATTATTTTAGCAGTTACTCCATTTTGTGAAATTTCCTTTGCTGTAAAAGTTTGGAAAGAAATTCCTGCTACGAGAAGTATTGCTAGAATACTTAAAAGAGCATTTAATGTACCGTAATCTTGTTGACTTATATACCAACTACAAAATACATGAAAAAAATAGTTGATTCCATTTAAACCTATATCTAAGAATGGGAATATTTTTTCTTGATATTGAAGGACTAATTTTTTTATATTCATCGCCACTCCTTTTTCTGACTCATTCTATATGATACAACTCCTCTTAATTGATCTTTACTCAAAGGTTTTGTTAGAATTCCTTTAGCTCCGGCACTTAAAATATCACTTCTTTCAGCATTTAAAGAATATGCTGTCAAAGCTATAATGTAAATATCGTTTATTTCACCTGTAGAAGTCAATTCATCCAAAACTTCTAGCCCATTCATAACTGGCATCTGAATATCTAAAAGAAAGAGATCATATTTATTATTTCGAAGTAAATCCAAAGCGATTTTACCATTGTCTGCAAACTTAATTTCTACATCTAATTTCTTTAACATCATACCGAGAACTAGTTGATTATCCTCTATATCTTCTGCTACAAGAATTTTAAATTTCTCTTTATTTTGATCTTTTTTTTCTGATGAGAATACTTCATCTAATGCTTTTAGGTCGTATAAACCATCTTTTTGTTTTGGGATACCTATAGGGATTACTACATTGAATGAAAACTTAGTTCCTTCTCCTACTTTACTAATTACTGTAATATCTCCATCCATAAGTTTACATAATTCTTTTGTTATAGAAAGTCCTAGACCTGTTCCTTTATGGTTAACATCCACTTGTTCAAATGAATTAAATACGCTAGTAAGAGCCTCTTTTTTTATCCCTTGACCGGTGTCTATAACATCTACAAATAATCTATCTTTTTTATATGAAACATTTAGACTAATATTACCTTCATTTGTAAATTTAAAAGAGTTAGATAGAAGGTTTATAAGTATTTGTTTAATCCTTCCTTCATCCCCTTTTAAATATTCAGGAAAAGGGTTTTGTATATTGATTTTAAAATTTATATTTTTCTGCAAAGAATGTATTTTAAAAAGATCTTCTATATTTTTTAGTGTCCTTTGTATATTAAAAACTTTTTCTGAGAATTTTAATTTTTTTGCATCTATCTTAGAAAAATCTAATATATTATTTATAATACTTAGAAGATGTTTCCCTGATTCTGTTATGGCTTTTAATTTTTTCTTTTTCTCTTGGTCTTCTTCTTCCTCTAAAAGAAGCTCAGAATAACCTATTACAGAATTTAATGGTGTTCTCAATTCATGAGTCATATTAGATAAAAAAGCTCCTTTAGATTTTACTAATGCTTCTGCACTTTTTCTATTTTCTTTTAGACTTTCACTACTTGTTTTTATATTATGAACCATTTGATTAAATACTCTTATTAATTCATTTACTTCTTTTTCATTTTTTATTTCTATTATTTGGTCATATTTTCCTTCTGCCACTCTTACTAATCCTTTTTTCATTTGCATAACTGGATCTAAAATATAATGTTTTATTAAAAAATTGTTTATTGTAAGGAGCATTATAATAAATAGTCCAATTATTGAAAAAATTAATATTTGTAATCTATAGTGTGCCATACGTTCTTTTTTAAAATCCAATCTCAAATAAAGGATAGAGTTTTTATTGTCTATATCATTAGCTATTAAAGAACTATTTTTTAGAGGTATTGCAATTTTATAGATAGAATTTTTAAAATTTTCATCTGTTTGTATTAATTTTTCTTTTTTTAGAATAGGTGTAATAAATTCACTATTTGTCTTAAAGCCTACTTCCTCTTTATTATTAGAAAATAATATTTTAGTGTTTTTATCATATATCCTGATTGTCTTTATCATAGTACTTGCTATTAACTTTTGAAAAAGTCTATCGATACTATCTAGGTGTCCTTCACCCTCACCCAATAAAGGGAAAAGTGCCCAATCTACTTCATTAGCCAGTGACAATGTATCTTCCCTTACTTCTCTCCTAAAATTTTTTTCTGAAAATTTATAAATAAATCCATAAGTTAACAAACTAAAAATAATTGTATATATAAACATCTTTAAAGGAAGTATAAAAAGTACTGAAGTTTCTTTTTTCATTTTGTTCCCCCTCTGCTAAAAGATTATTTACCTTGATTATCAATTTTTTTATCCATCTATTCCTATTTTATTTGTTTTATTCTGAAGGATCTTTACAATATTAACTAAATATTTTAAAGAATCTTTTATTATATTTATATGGGAGCCATCTCTATCTATACACCTTACTGGAAGTTGTGTTGTTCGAAAATTAAGTTTTTTACAAATATACATCATCTCAAGATCTATAGCTAATTCACGAGTTACACTTAGATGTGGAAGGATATATTTTGCAGCGTCTCCCTTTAATCCTTTAAGACCAGTTTGAGGATCATAGATTCCCTTTGGTAATAATGGCTTAGTGATACAACGCTTTGCAAAACTAAGGCACTTTCTAATAAAAGGTCTGTTTTCTGCACTTTTATCTTTAGTAGCGGCTACTACATCATAGTAACCAGCTTGAAGTATATTAATTATCTTTGCAATATCTTCAATAAAAAATGAATCGTCTCCATCTACTATAATGATTATGCTACCTTCAACACTTTTTATTCCTTCTATATAAGTTCCTGCTTTTCTTGTATTTTTTTCTAAATCTTTAAGTTCTAAAAATCCAAAATCACTAATATAATCACTCTTTTCATTAAATCTTTTTAGTAACTTATTTGTGAGTTCTTTTGTATCATCAATGCTCCCATCATTTATAAAATAAATTTTAGAATTTCTATAACTTTCTTCTAAAAAACTATTTAATTTTTGTGCAAAGTTTAATACATGTTCAAACCTTTCTCCTTCATTGTAAAGGGGAACTATAACTGATAGTTTAAATGTTTGACTTGCAAAATTAGGTTCTATTAAGGCGTTAATAAGTTCTATAAGTTTATTTTCATTACCTTTAGTAACGGTATGTGACCTTACTTGTCCACTTCCTTTTATAGAAGATATTTCTTTTGTTGTTAAAAGTTGATTATAATCGGTAAAAATAAGAATAGGGATGGCATCATTGATCTTTCTAAATTTATTTGCAATTTCTATAGAATCTTTTTTTGACATAGAATCTATAATAACTGCATTGCCTTTTTCTTCTCCTAAAACTTCATTGAAAGAAAATATTTTATATGAGAAAAATCCTAGTATTTTGTCATATTCAATTTTTCTTTCTTGAGTTGTTACTATCACTAGTTTTTTCATTTTTTTCCCTCCTATTATTGATGTAAGTGCGTATAATAAAACATAGAAATAAAACTATACTTATTAACAATAGTAATATTCCAAGGTAATAAGTTTTTCTTAAAACAACTTCTACATTACCGTCACCATTCTTGTCACTAATAAATGCTGCACCTACTCCATTTATTACTCTTGTTACTCTTTGACCATCAAAAGATTCCTTCCAGAGAGGATTAGGGGATTCACCGTAAGATATCACTAGCCTCTCATTTTTAGGGTTGTTTAAAGAAAAATTTCTTTTCATAGTATCAATTCTTTCATAAGAAATATTGGCACTAGTATTTTTAGGAGTAAATAATTCTAGATCTCCTACCTCTTCGATATAAATATTATCTAAAGCTATAAGTTCATCATATGGAAGAATTTGATAGTTTTTCATCTGAAAAGTTCCTATTTCTTTTTTGTCCCCTCTAGACCATATTTGTAATTGCATATATTTAGCTTTATCAGGTGCAGTAAATAATTGTTCGTATTTATTCCATCTTTCTTTAAATCGTTCTTCAACTTCAGAAATATATTGAACGTCTATTATTTCTTTTTTATCATTTAAAAAAATGACCTTAGCGTGTCTCTTTCTAATTATTTCAGATTTGGCTTGATAAGATATTAGGTATTCCTTTATAGGTTCAACAGTCATCATCTTAGAAGCATATACATACCAATCACATGAACATGTGGGCTCAAACTTCATATGAAGTACATTATCCTTAATTTTATGACTCATCATATTTGGATAGATAGATTCGCATTCACTACAATTTTCTTGGAATATATCTTCAAAAAAATCAGGTTCTTTAACTTCTTTTGGATGGAATTTATGTATATCCTTTAAATTACTCATTGTTGGAACTTTAGAATTAAATAAAACTTCTAATGTATATTTCCCTTTAGGAATGTTTAGAGTGTTTAATTTTATTTTTTGATAATAAGACAATGTATCTTTTAATTTTTTATATCTCCTAGGAAACTCCTCATCTAAAGGTTCTGGAATAATTACAGTATCAAAACCATCAGAAGTTTGTTTGAAATCTTTTGTAGGAATTATTTTTTTCATTACATTTTTATTATTTTTTATTATAAAAGTAAGAGTCCCATTATATTTAGGATTTGCTTCTATATTCATACTAACTTTATAATCTCTGCCTTTTAATATTTCGATTTCTTTTTTTAAAACCCCAGATTGACTTCGTATTGCTTTACCACCACTTAGCTTTGGATATCGCCTTTTGGTTTGTATATTTCCTTCATAATGAAAAGCATCCTCTCCTTCTAATGCCATAAAAATATTTCCTTTTTCTATAATGTTAGATATCGAAAAGGTATAATTTTTAATGTTTTCTTCTGATAAAAATACAACAGCATTAACAGCATTGAACCCTTTTCTATTAAATATTTTTAAGTTTTTATCCTTTATTTCAAAATTTTCAACCTCTATCCACTTAAGTTTATTCATACTATTGTTGGTGTTTATTTCTATACTATCATCACCATTTTTTAATTCTAACCTACCACCTTTTTTAGAAACGAGTGCTCTTATATATAAACTTCCTTTTTCTCCAATTTGTCCTTTAGGATTAAGGCTAAACATATTTTCTTTTTTGTATTCCTCTAAATCTTTTATATTTAAATCATGTATCCACCAATAATTTTTTTGGTTAGTGTTTTGAAAAGAAAGTAGGTCAAATCTCATGTATTTGGTGTTTGGAGGTGTTATATACTCACCATAAAAATCCATTTCATCAAAGAAAAACTCTTCTTTAGGAGCAATAACATAACTAACTCCTACTTCATTGTATTTATCATCAAAAAATCTAACTTTTACATGGAGTTTGTTAGTTCCTCTACCAGATATAAGAATATTAAATTGATAGGGGTTATCTTCCTTGGCTTCTATTAAACCTGATTTAGCAACTTGCCATATAGACTTAGGTTCTCCTCTAACTATCTCTCCGCGTAAAACAGGAATTTTATTAGTAGCTTCTTTAGGAATTGCTTGTACGGAAAAAAGTTGTGGATTATCTGGTGTAAAAAATTTATTTGTTCTTAATAAACTATCAAAATCAGCGATTATTTTCTTGTTTAGGCCTTTAAATTGATAAGGTTCTATATCTAATTTACTTGTTGAAAATGTTACTGCAAGACCTTTTCCCATATCAAAATCATAAGGAAAGTTATTTATTCCTTGGGAATTTAAAAGCCATCTCCAATCATTATTTTTTATAAGGACTTTTCCCCAGTCTAAAAAAACATTAGCACTTTTCACATAATCAAATGGAAAACTATAGTGCTTTTTAGGTATAGAAGAGAGAAGAAGGTCTGTAAAATTTTCAGCCTCAATGTAATCATACTTGTTTACTTCATAAAAAATTTCTTCATCTAGATTTTGATTCATAAAAATTACTGGAATATCTTTTAAATTTAAGTTTCCTCTATGGAGGTAAGTTTCCATTTTAGAAAACCCATATGGAGTATAGATTTTGTTTCCATAAGCTTGCATATAATCTCTATGACCTTTTAATTTGTAGAGATTATAAATTTTATTACTATAATGTTTTTCTAATGTTTTTTGTTCTTCTAGTATTTTAAGATTAAAATTTTGTCTTTTTTCTTGACCTAGGTACTCATTATGATAAGCAATTTCGTCTATAGGAAAAGCTTTTAACATCTTACCTATATTCCTTGATATACCTTTATCCATAAGATCTTGAATATAAGCTAAATAGTATGTAATTCCCATAATATTTCCTTCATGATGAAAGATAGTATTTTTTTTGCTTGTATAAATGTGTATATCTCCAGTAGCTTTTATGCTACCTCCTAGATTTTGATTTTGATTCCAATATGGAGTTGCTACTCCAGTGATAGCTTGTATCATATTGTCCGCTGTTGGAAGGTAAAGAACCTTACTAAATTCACCACCGTCATAGAAATTTTCTTGAACCTCTGTCATTTCTATTGGTATATCAATGGGGGAATAAAATCCATCAATAAATTCATTTTTAAATGGTGTAATATAATAATTAAGAGATATTATTATGAGTATAATCAAAACACCTTTCATTATAGAGCCTTTATATGAATCTTTAAATTTCATTAATATTTGCTCTACTCCAAAAGTTAAAAGGAGCGAAAAACCGACTGCTAATAAGCCAACTAATTTATTAGGATCCCTAAACATGGATCCAATTACTGGAGTTTTCGTCACAAATATTACAAAATAAGGAGCAAAACTTTCTATTTTAGTACCAGTCGATAGACCAATAAATACAAGAGAAAGTATAGTGAAAAAAAATATAATATGATACTTATAAGAACGGAAAAACATAGCAAAGATAATAAAAAATAATAAAAATCCTCCTCCTAAATAATAGCTAAAAGGAAGTTTTGTGATGTCAAACATAGGCCACCAATAACTATTCAAATAGAGAACATTTAGTGGAGAGCTGTTTCTACTAAAAAGAGTGATTGTATCCACAGTATTAATGTTGTTTTGACTAGTTTGAGAACCTGTAACAATGCTTAAAATATAAGTTCCAAACCAATAAAATGATGTTAGAACAAAAAAACTTATTAGAACTGTTAATTTTAATGTTATATTTTTTATAAAATCTTTTACCTTCCTTGTATCTGGGAGAATGATAAGTATATTTTTTATAAGGATTAAACCACCAATAACAAAGAAATATAAAGCACCATAAAAGAAGTAATGAATAGCTCCCGCACTAATACTGTATAAAAATGAAAAAATAGCAATATCTTTAATATTTTTTTTATAGGGAATAACTCTTGAGATGTTATAATTTTTTATAACTTGTTTTTGAAACTTTGGATCAAAAATGTCAAAAAGAAGCCTCAAGAGCAAAGGAAATAAACTATATCCACAAAGTAGATAAACGTGCTGTATTCTAAAGATTACCCATGGATTTAGAGCATAGTATAAGGCTCCAGTTACTAGAGCAAAAATCTTATAAAAATCAAATTCTTTACCAAAATACAAACTTATAATTCTTTTACTCAAAAGATACATACTACCTGCGGATATACATATAAGGATAAGAATAAACCCTTTTATAAGAACAGGTCCACTACCGCCAAAGATCATAGAAATAATCCATAAAGGTAAGATATATATTAATCTTGGGATATTTAAAAGAGTTGTCGTAGACCATCTTTCATTCCATAATCCGAATATCTCGGTCAAATAATTTTCTGAATAATATCCAAAAGAAATATCACTAAAAACTATATGTCCTTTTGAAAAGAAAGGTTCAAAAGTCCATAAGATAAAAGAAAAGATAAATAATCCTGAAAATAAGTCATATCTGAATATATATATATAATTACTTATTTTGTTAATAAGTTTTTTCATGTAGTCACCTCATACTAAAATTTTTCCTTTATCTGTTCTTTTAATTCTTTATCAGTTTCTATCTTTTTTAAAATCTTTTGATTTTCTTGAATATTATTTATTGAATTAGTATTTTGATTGACTATTCTTTCTTTTATAACCTCTAATTTTTTTGTAAAAGATTTAAATTCTTCTAGATATTTTTCTACAGAGTTTAGTTCTTCAAATACATCCACTAACTCTTTTTTTAAAAATTTATATTTTTTATCTCCTTCTTTCTCAATACTTATTCTGATTATTCCCTTTACGTATGATTCCAATGAAAGACCTATAAAATAAATAATGCTGAGTGCAACAATAAAAGATATTATCCAGAGAAGTTTTATTTTAGTAATATATCTAAAGAGAGGAGCTTTATAAATATTTATATCTTCATAAACTTTTAGATAGATAGGATTTTCTCCTACATCGATATAAGTATAGGAATAGAGTTTCCCTTTATACTCATCTACACCGACTCTTCCATCTAATATTTTTTTACTGATATCATCTATTACATATTCAGTACTTTGTAATTTTCTATTGGAAGCTGTTATGTAAAATTCATCATTTAATATATCTGCTTTAAATGGTGACACAGATAAAATTTTATTTAAATATGAATTGTTTAGCTTAAAATAAAGTATTTCTTCATTCCCATCAGGGTTAAAGATCTTATAATATAGATGTTGATAAGAAATATCATTATTTATTTTTATTTTTTCCACATAAAATGGTTTTTGAAACTTTATTGCTTTTAGCTCTTTTTTTATAGGAAGAAGGTCTTTTTCAGAAGATGTATATATTACCTTATAGTTGGAATCAAATAATGCTAGCTCATCTATTCCTATGTTCCGATAATTAATTAAATTTTCTTTTATAAAAACTTTTTTATTTCTCTTTATTTCTCTTCTCATTTCTATTTCTAAAGCTATATAATAATCTTTAATTGATTTTTTTCTTTCTTCTCTGGACCTTTCTAATCTTATTAAAAAGTTATCTTCTAGTGTTTTATTGATATACTTTATAGACATCGTAGTAAACATAAGAATCAAAATAACTATAGTTCCTAAAATTCCACTGAATAATCTTATATTTAACTTTTTTTTAAGATTTTTTATATTTTTTTCATAATCTTTTTCTAAATCATCAGTACCTTGAAAAACCTTTTTTCCCCATAATTTATTTAATATTTTCATAATTATCACCTTTAAAAGTAAGTTTTAAAACCTATTGTAACTCTCACGATATTTTCCTCAGGAAGTCTATTCTCTTTTGGAATATTAGTGTTTGTTCTATAGATTTCATAGGAAGTTTTTAATATAAATTCAATATCTTCTATAATTTTCTTTTGATATTTAGAATAAATAATATATGATGTTTCATCTAAATACTGATTTTCATCAGCTGTTTCCCATTCTCCATATCGATAGGTTATTTCTTGCCCGATATAAAAATTTTGCCATAAATTATATTCTGCATAAATTCTTGGAGAGAATATCCAAGCAGTATAAGAATCAGCTTTTTTATAACCTAAAATTTCTTTGTTATCAAAGATAATTCCTATCTCATCTTCATAATCATATCCACCACCATTAATTCCTAGTTTAAGTCTAGATTTTTTGTATTCTAATTTTGGTGTAAGTTTAAATATATGCTGCCAAAAATCTAGATATTGAAATTTTTCATTTTCAAAAGCCATATAATTTTTATAGGTTATATTTTCTCCAATATTTCCTCTACTTGAAAGCTGCGGATTGATAATATATTTGTAATAACTATCTTTTTCTTCTCCTTCAACACTAAATTTTTTGTTATAATATTTTCTATTTTCCATATATCCTTCAAATATAAATCTTGTTCCTTCGGTTAGATAATTTTCATAAATTATCTTTGGAGTAACTGTAAAAGAGAGTGAAGTATTATCGTAGACGTTACTATTTTTAGGGTCTACTATTACCACTCCATCTTCTGTTATCAAAGGAATTGGTTTTGTGACCTCTTCTTTACCAACAACTATGTCATTCCAAAATCCCACAGTAAAGCCATGGTCTAATTTTTTAAATAAATCTCCATAAAATTTTATACCGAAGTCTTCTTCATCCTTTTGTTTTCCTGTTTTTCTAGGGTAGTCTCCCTCAACTAAGTATCGACTAAAATAATCATTATAATTTTCATAGAAGTTGTCGTAATCTAGAGAACCTTTCATTCCTAATATAACACCTTTATCTCCCCAGCCGTTATATTGAAACCTTCCTCCAAAACTAGAATAAGAAATGTTATCTGCAACACTATGATTTTCTCCCTTAACATCATATTTGAAAGTTCCTTCAAAATTGACTGGATAATTTATGAAGCTATAATAACCCTTTCCTAGAGTAAGAGTATAAGCCTCTACACTATCTATTCTCATATCCTTTATATTACTGTGCTGGTATTCTATTCCTGTAAAATGTTCTCCATTAAAAATCTGAGTAACTCCAAAAAGAGTACTACTACCCAATAAAAAAATTGCAACTATATATTTTTTTCCCAAATTTATCACCTTCTATTTATTTCTTTATTTTCAATAAGTATTTTGCATTAAGAATATAATCATTTTTTATGTTTCCTTTATTTTCAATTATTTCAAAATCAATACCTGTTTTCTGTAAAATTTCCTCTAACTTTTCTATAGAAATTAATTCTCCACTTTGATTTTTAAGAAATTTTGAATAATTAATAGCACTTTTTATGATGTTTTTACCTTCTTCATCAACTTTCCATGGTTTAGGAATATATTTATATACATCTCCTTCATTTATTGCCATTAGAAGAGTACTTGTATTAAGAGATCCTGAAAGAGCAATTCTTACTACATCTGGATATTTTTTTCTCAATTCTTTGAAAAGTTCTACTCCATTTTTAGGCATATTCATATCACTGACGACTACGTCTATATCCTCTTTTTTTATAAGATTCAAAACTTCTTCTGGATTAGGAGTAAAAAACTTATCGTAACTTTCATTTTTTAGTCTTATTTTTAAAAGCTCTAAGAAATCTTCTTGATCATCTACAAATAATACTTTTCCATTCATAATTAAAACTCCTCATCAATATATTCTATTTCGACATTATTCATTTTTTTTTCGAGAATCATAATTTTGTCATTAACTTCTTGGTATTGTTTATTATTTAGTGCTTTTTCTATTTGAATACTGAGATCATAAGCTTCTTTAAATCCATAACTTCCCAGAACACCTTTTAAGGCATGAACTATATTTTTTGATTCTAAATATCTTTTCTGAAAAATATAATCTTTGAGATACAGTATATCCTTGTCTCTATTTTCTAAAAATTTAGGGATTAGTTCTTTTAAATCTTCAGATATTGTTACTTTCATATGTCCCCCTCCACTTTTGTAAGAATAACTTATTGTAATATTTTTATATTTTATGACTCTTCTACTATTTTTCCTATTCGAAGAGTAAAAAATAAAAAATACTTGTTCCTCTATACATTTAAAACTAAAAATTTCCTTTATTTTATTAACTTTCTAAAAAGATTTGATGATTAAAACAAGGTGAATTTATTAATTCTAATATTAATTTTATTTTTTTACATACATATATGAATTGACATTCATATGACTTTGAGGTAATATATGAATAGATATTCATATATTATTTGTTTTAAAGGGAGAAAATTATGAAAAGAGAAGTTATATATAATGTAAAAAACCTACATTGCGGTGGATGTGCTGCTAAGATTGAGAATGCAGTTAATTCACTGTCGTATGTAGAAAATGCTAATTTGAATTTTATGAAAAAAACTTTACTCATTGAATTAAAGGAGATAGAGGAAAATCTTTTAGAGGAACTAAATAAATTGGCAGATAATTTGGAACCTGGAACAATAATTGAAGAAATTTTAGACAAAAAAACAACAAAAATAACTTATAATATAGAAAATTTACACTGTGGTGGCTGTGCATCTAAAGTAGAAAATGCTATTAATGAACTCCCAAATGTTTTGGAGGCTACACTAAACTTTATGAAAAAAACTCTAGTAGTTGAATTTTCTGGGGAAAGAGATCTATTTTTTAAAGAAATAAGAACCTTAGCCGATAAAATTGAGCCGGGAACAGTCATATTTGAGATAGAAGAAGATATGAGTGAAGAATATATAGAGGCTGAAAAGAATATTACATCAAGTAAAAGTAGATCTTATAAGGAAGAGATCAAAGTAGCAATTGCATTATTTCTATTTTTTCTAGGAACTTTTGGTATAGAGAATAATAGTCTTAAGATATCGATACTAGTTCTTGTATATATAGTTTCTGGTGGAAATGTAGTTTTAAAATCATTTAAAAATATAGCACGTGGAAATATATTTGATGAGAATTTCTTGATGACCATTGCAACTTTTGGTGCTTTCTTTATAGGGGAACATTCAGAAGCTGTTGGAGTTATGCTATTTTATCAAATAGGAGAATATTTCCAAGGAAGAGCGGTTAATAACTCAAGAAAATCTATTGAAAGTTTGATGGATATAAGACCAGATTTTGCAAATATAAAAGTTGGTAACGAACTTAAAAAAGTTAAACCTGAAAGTGTAAAGGTAGGAGCAGTAATCGTAGTTAAACCTGGGGAAAAAATACCACTAGATGGAATTATTATATCTGGAAACGCTGCTTTAGACACCTCTGCATTAACTGGGGAAGCACTTCCTGTAGATGTTAAATCTGGAGACAATGTACTGAGTGGTAGTATCAATAAAAATGGTGTTATAGAAGTAAAGGTAGAGAAAGATTTTTACCACTCTACAGTTAACAAAATATTGGAATTAGTGGAAAATGCAAGTAATAAAAAAGCTGAGACTGAAAAATTTATAACTAAATTTGCTAAATACTATACACCAGCAGTGGTAGTGGTAGCTACTATGACAGCTGTAATACCACCATTACTTGGAGGAGATTTCAATACATGGTTATATAGAGCATTGATATTTTTAGTTATCTCTTGTCCATGTGCATTGGTAATCTCAATTCCTCTTGGATTTTTCAGTGGGATCGGTGCTGCATCTAAAAAAGGTATCTTAATCAAAGGTGGAAATCATCTAGAAGCACTTAATAAAGTTAGTGCTGTTGTACTAGACAAAACAGGGACTATAACCAAAGGAAATTTTAAAGTTACAGAAATAGTCGCCAATGGAGCTTCAAAAGAAGAACTCCTATATATGTCAGCTCATGGAGAGGCATACTCTAATCACCCTATAGCTAAAAGTATAGTGAAATCTTACGGCAAAGAGATTCAGATAGAAAAAGTAAAAGATTACAAAGAAATTGAAGGATATGGAGTAAGTTTAACTTTAGAGGATAAAAAAATATTATTAGGAAACCATAGATTGATGGAAGAAAATAATATAGAATGTCCTAGAGGAAAGCAAATAGGAACTTTAGTCTACCTTGCTGTTGAAAATGAATTTAAAGGTTACCTTGTAATCTCAGATGAACTTAAAGAAGATTCTAAAAAAGCAATCTCATCTATAAGAGATCTAGGAATAAAAACATATATGTTAACTGGAGACAATGAAACTGTAGCCGCTGATATCGCTGATAAAGTAGGAATAGATAAAATCTATGCCGGACTGTTACCTTATCAAAAGGTAGAGATATTTGAAAAAATACAATCTGAAATCGTTGAGAATGTTATTTTTGTAGGAGATGGAATAAATGATGCTCCTGTATTAGCTCGTGCAGACGTAGGAGTGGCCATGGGTGGAGTTGGTAGTGATGCAGCAATAGAAGCCGCTGACGTAGTTATAATGACTGATGAACTCACAAAGATAGTAGATGGAATTGTTATTGCAAAGGTCACTAGAAAGATAGTTTCACAAAATATTGCATTAGTCTTAGTTATAAAACTAGTAGTTATGGGATTAGGACTTATGGGAGAAGCTACAATGTGGGAAGCTATCTTTGCAGACGTAGGAGTAGCTATCTTGACTATATTTAACTCTATTAGAATATTAAAAAAATAAAAAGAAAACTATATCTAAAAAAACAACGTTATGTTGCATCCAAACAAGCACAATCTAGGGTTTTATAATTTTTTTATTTATTCCGTATATTTTATCTCAAAATTCTATGTTTACAGAGTAAACTAATAGTATTTTGGCGATACCCCATGCGAGTATAATTTCCTAGATAATAAAAAAAATAAAAGTCTAGGAATTATAGTTAATTCCTAGACTTTTAGTGTATAATGGGGAAAATAAAATTATAGGAGTTGATAATATTGATTTTAACAAAAGCAAGAATTTTGAGCCATGGTATAGATGAAGGAATATATTTTATCCGAATAGTAGAGAGTAAGATAAAAACCATTAGCAAGGAGATGATAACTCCCTTAGAAGGTGAAAAGATAATTGATATAGAGGGAAATTATTTAACTCCTGGTTTAATTGATTGTCATACTCATTTGGGATTAAAAACTGATTCAGCTGGGATTTTTTATGCTGATCACAATGAGAAAAGTAACTTTATAACTCCAGAAGTAAGAGCGATAGATGCAATAAATCCTCAAGATATAACATTTGTGGAAGCGAGATCAGCTGGTATAACAGCATGTGGAAGTGGGCCTGGATCAGCTAACCTTATAGCTGGGCAATATGCGTGTATAAAAACTTTTGGAGATACAATAGATGATATACTAGTAAATCCATATATTGCTATGAAAGCTGCTTTAGGAGAAAATCCAAAAAGAGTCCACAATCTGACTAGGATGGGTCTTATAAGTAAGTTAAGAGAATTTTTGAGGATTTCTAAAGAGTATAATTTAGATGGAGAGGCTAAATATGACAATCAATTGGAAGCTATGAAGCCCGTAATGAATAAAGAAGTACCGATAAAAATTCATGTACATAGAGCTGATGATATAGTCTCTGCCATAAAAGTTGTGGAGGAATTTGATCTATTATATACATTAGATCATGTGACTTGCGGTGCAGATATATTGGAGTATATCCATACTAAAAAAAGAAATCTCATATTAGGGCCTAGTTTAGGAGCTAGAGGGAAGATGGAATTAAAGGGTAAGGGATTTGAAAATCTAGTTAAATTAGCTAAGGATCAAGACATATCTATAATAACAGATGCCCCTGTAATACCGCTACAGTATCTACCAATTTGTGTAGGATTAGCAATTTCCAAGGGGTTAACCTTTGAAAAGGGGTTAGAAGCTGTAACAATAAATCCAGCTCGTATGATGGGGGTAGAAAAAAGAATTGGTTCCATTGAAGAGGGAAAAGATGCAGATTTAGTTGTGTGGAAAGATAAACCTTTTATAAGTATTCAAGATCCAATTTTAGTTATGATAGATGGTAAAATTATTAGTTAATAAAAAGCAAAGTGACATTGTATCTAGATAGGTATAATTTTAAATGATAAATGGGGTTCTAATAAAAGAATCCCATTTTATATTTTTTTTGATATTCTTTAAAATATTTGATCTAATTTATCTGAGTAAAATAAAATAGCCTCTTTATAGCTTTTAACTTTAGAATCATTAGAAGTTTCACTTATGATTTTTAGTAATATCTCCATAGATTTTTTATGATCTCCTAGGTTATAAAGGGTCATAGAATAAAAGACTTTAAAGTCTTTATTGTACGGAAATTCATTCATGGCTCTTTTAAAAATTTCTTCTGATTTTTTATACTCTCCTATACAACGATATGTACTTCCAAGACCTAGATAAGCCCCTTCTAGATTCTCACTACTAAGTCCATTCTCAATAGCTTTGAGATAATAAGGAACAGCCTCTAGTTCTTGTTCTAATGTATCATAACACCACGCACATTGATAATTAGCTATAGGGTCTGTAGGATCTTCTTTTAGATAGTCTTTTATAATCTCTAAAGCCTTTAATTTTTCACCATTTTTTCTTAGTTCAACCACTTTTTTTAATATAGATACCTTCATCTCACTACCTCCTAAAATTTATATTTTATACGACTTTATAGAGTTCATCACTTTCTGGTTCAAATATGTCTGATCTTTGACCTTTAGAATCATATATATATTTTTCCTCGATATTTTCTGTAAAATAACCAATTTCAAAAGTGGGGATATCATTTGATATTAATTTATCTAATAGTATATCCTTATTTTTAGAAGATACAACAACAAGCATTGATCCACTAGAAATTAATTTTAATGGGTCTATTTTATAATGATCACAAATCTTATTAGTAACCTTAGAAATATTTAATTGATCATGGTAGATAGTAACTCCTAATTTAGAAAGCTCTGCCACTTCCCAGAGAGCTCCTAAGATCCCACCTTCAGTGACATCGTGCATTCCCTTAGAGAGTTCTGAAGATAGCAAACCTTCCTTAACTACACTGGTAAGATCCATCATAGATTTTCCATAGTCAATTTCACTTTGAGATAATATAGCTTTTAATTCTTTCTCTTTTTCATGGGCTATTATAGCTGTTCCTTCTACCCCTGTTCCCTTAGTGAGTAAGATTATATCTCCCTCTAAAATTTCTTTTTTATCTTCATAGTGTTCTTTGGTTCCAAAACCTAATCCAGTTACAGATATTATGATTTTATTTACAGCATCGGTAATCTCTGTATGGCCTCCTAAAATATCAATATTTAATTTGGTACATTCAGATTCCATATCAACCATGATGTTTTGGAGGTCTTCCACACTAGTAGATGGAGGAGCTAATATAGTAACCATGATACCCATGGGCTCAACACCTGTAGTAGCTATATCATTGCAGGTTATATTTACAGCTAATTTTCCTATCTCAGAAACTGCACCGGTAATGGGATCAGAGCTAATATAACATATTTTTTCTCCTAGATCTATAGCAGCACAGTCATCTCCTATTCCTGGTGAATTTAAAAATTCTTTTCTTTTCTTTTTTATATTATTAAATATTACTTCTTTTAGTTGCGAAGCAGTTAGTTTTCCTATTTTCATTAATCTTCATCCTCTCAAAATTTAAGTTTATTTGTTATAAAATATTATAGCATAAAGATAGAGGAGAAAACTTATTTTTCCTATTTTTGTCACGGGTTACACTAATTATCACAAATTTAAAAGATTTAATTTGTGTAATTCGTGAATAGGTTTTTTAATATTTTTTTATTTGTGAAGATTGATATTAATTGGTGGTCAACTTAAAGAAAAAAAATATCATTATCAGTTATTAATTTTTACTGCTTAGGTTTTAATTCTTGATAAAACCTATAAAATATAGTACTATATTAGGTAAATAAAAATTTAAAAACAGAGGTGGAAAGATGAAAATAATTGCTCCTGCAGGGGATATAGAGAGAATGGAAGCAGCCATAAAAGGCGGTGCAAACGAGGTTTATCTAGGACTGAAAGGTTTTGGAGCTAGAAGATCAGCTATTAATTTTACTATTAATGAGTTAAAAGATGCTATTGATTATGCACATTTAAGAGGAGTAAAAGTCTTACTGACGTTGAATACAATTATGAAAGACACTGAGTTAGATTCTTTATATATGAATTTATCGTCACTTTATGAACATGGATTAGATGCTGTAATCGTACAAGATTTAGGTGTTTTTAGATATTTAAAAGACAATTTTAAAGATTTAGAGATACATGGTAGTACTCAGATGACTGTGGCTAATCATATTGAAGCTAACTATCTATATAATTTAGGATTTAAAAGGGTTGTTTTATCTCGTGAACTTAGTTTTGAAGAAATCAAAAATATTAGAAAGAAAACTAAGGTAGAATTAGAGGTATTTGTATCTGGAGCTCTATGTATATCTTATTCTGGAAATTGCTATATCAGTAGTTTTATTGGTAGTAGAAGTGGTAATAGAGGAATGTGTGCTCAAGTTTGTAGAAAAAAATATACAACAACTAAAAAAGAAAGTGGATATCTTCTGAGTCCAAAAGATCAGATGTTAGACAAAGTTGAAATTGAAAAGTTAAAAAATGCAGGAATAGATGCAATTAAAATAGAAGGAAGAATGAAGTCTCCTAATTATGTCTACGAAATGGTAGGAAAATATAGTGATATATTGGCAGATAAAAATGAGATACATCATCCTGAAAAAATATTTAACAGAGGTTATTCAAAGGGATATTTTTATAAAAATGATAGTGATAAATTAATGAATAGCCAGTATGCATCTAATTATGGATACAGTATTGGTGACGTTAGAGGAAGAATATTAAAATTAAATACTACAGTTATTTTAGGAGACGGTATAGCTTATTTAGATAAGGATATGAATATATTGCAGGGTGAATACCTAAACCAGATTATTATTATGGGTAAGAAGGTAAAAGAGGCTAAAAGATTAGATCTGATTAGTATATATCCACCTAAGGGGACTAAATTTATCTATAAGACATTTGATAAAGCATTAAACGATAATATTGAATCTACATTAAAAACTGCAAAGGGCAGAATGCCAATAGGTGGGAAGTTTTTTGCACATGTAGGAGAGCCTATAAGATTTGATATATATGCAAACGGAGTAACTTTATCTATTGTAGGAGATGTATTAGAAGAAGCTAAAAAAAGACCTTTAGACAATGAAACTATATTTGATAAATTAGGAGAGATGGGGAATTCTACATTAAAATTATCTACTCTTGATATTCAATATGATGGGAAAGCCTTTGTTTCGTTGAAAACTTTAAAGGATATAAAGAGACAAGCCATTGAAAAATTTCAAAATGAATATTTAGCAACTACAAGAAGAACTTTAGACACTTATGAAGCTGTTGGATTTACATCTACAATAAGTGAAAATGACTATAGAACTACAGTGGCAGTTTCTGTTGTAAACAAGGCTCAATTTAAAGTAGCCAAAGAATTTGGAATTAAAAAGATCTACTATAGAGGGCCTGAAGTAGCAAAGGAATCTAATTTAGACAAGATTGACACAAAATCAAGATTAGCATCTAATCTATATCAATTAATACAAAATGAAAATGAGGTTGTATCTGTAGATTACAACTTTAACATAGCTAATAGCAGATCTATAGAGGAATTTGCAAAGATGAAAAATGTAGGAGTTATCTATCTATCACCTGAGTTTGATTTAGACTATTTAAGCACTCTTGAATTGAGTAAGTGTGGGATGATGGTCTATGGTCATCTTACAGGGATGTATATAGAAAATCTTAATGTAGAAGCTGACAACTTAACCAATGAAAATGGAGATAATTTTAGACTTCATACTAATAAATTAGGTAATACCCAAGTCTTTTTAGAAAACCCTATGAATATAATCTCTAGGATCGATAAATTAAAAGATTTAGGATTAGCTGAAGTAAGGTTAGATTTTGTCTTAGAGTCAGACTTTGAGATGAGAAAAGTATTAGAAAGTATTAAAACAGGGGTAGGAGAATATACTCCTTACAACCTGCATAAAGGAGTATTTTAAATCTATGAAGTGTAATATATGTGAAAATGAAGACCTCCATTTAATTGAGATAAAAAATAAAGCCGGATTAAAAAAATATTATAGATGTAAAAAGTGTGAATTTATTTTTATAGATAAGGCTCATATTTTAACCCTTGAAGATGAAGGTAGAAGATACGAAGTCCATAATAATGAGATTTCAGATCCATCATATAGATCTTATTTTAAAAAATTTATAAATTATATAGAAGATGACTTAGATAAAGAAAATACTATCCTAGATTATGGTTCAGGGCCTCAGCCGGTACTAGCTGATGTAATGGAAGAAGAAGGATATAAAGTCGATATTTACGATAAATTTTTCTACAATAAAAAAGATTATTTAGATAAAATGTATGATGTGATCATCTCTACAGAGGTCTTTGAACATATATATAAACCCATAGAAACTCTAGAAACTTTGTTGTCTATTCTGAAGAAAAATGGTAGGTTAATTCTCATGACGGCTGTATCTCCTTCTACTGATGAGGAATTTAAAAAATGGTGGTATATTCAAGATGCTACCCACGTTGTATTTTATAATGAAAAAACTTTTGATGCTATAAGCAGGAAATATAACTTAGATATCATAAAATATAATCATAAGAATATTATAATATTTCAAAGGAGGTAGCTATGGGAATTAAATTATTTTTACTTTATTTAGTTGTTGTAATCATTAACTTCTCTCAATTAGAAACTAAAATAGTTAAAAAAAATATTGAATTTAAAGAAGATGAAAAGAAAGAAAATATAAAAATAGCGACTGAAAAAATAGTAACTAAAAAAAATGAGCAACTAAAGTTAGAGAAAAAATCAAAAATAAAGGGGACATATAAAAAGATAGATTTACTTCATTTATCTGATGTTCAGCCAATTCCAGGAGAAAAACTAGTTCCTAGAGTGGTCTATAATATGGATGAAGTGTCTTTGAAAGGCTTAAATGTTCCTAAGAAAAAACAAGCGTTCTTTGAGATTATTGTACCTACAGCTATGATTGTAATAGAAGAGATAGAAGAGACTAGAGAGGGTTTAAAATTAATTATGGAAGGTAAAGAACATAGGGATGAGGAATATCTTTCAAAAATGTATGAAAAATATAGGGTTAAGGAAAAAGATATAGAAGTTTTATATCATAAATTGAAACCTGTTCCTATATCAATTTTACTCTCACAAGCTATTTTAGAAAGTGGTTGGGGGACGTCTAGGTTTTTTGAAAAAGCAAATAATATCTTTGGAGTATGGTCAGTAGATCCTACAGAACCCAGGATAAAAGCTGGACAAGCTAGAGTTAATAAACAAGTGTACTTAAGAAGTTATCCTACATTAAAAGAATCTATTGCTGATTATATGAAACTACTGGCTAGACACAAAGCCTATAGTGAATTTCGTGAAAAACTCCAGGAGACAGATGATTATAAGGTTTTAGTACCTAAATTAGACAAATACAGTGAGATGGAGGAGGTCTATATCAACAGACTTTTAGCTACCATTGAACATAATAAATTGTACCAATATGATGGGTACGAATTTGAATAGAGAGTTGTTCTTTGCCTTAGGAATAATAATGTTTTTTTTAGCCTTGGATCTATGGACTAAAAAATGGGCTGAGAAAAAACTAAATATTCCAAAACATCTGTTTGGCGGAAAGATACAATTGATCTATGTGAGAAATTATGGGATAGCATTTAATAAATTATCAGGGAAAAAGAAGTTAATATTAATTATAAATATATTTTTATTTATCTATTTAAGTTATCTTCTATATATTGATATAAATAATTATTTTGCTTATTCCCTAATATTAGCAGGTGGATTAGGGAATTTTATCAATAGATTACAGAAAGGGTATGTAAGTGATTTTATATATTTTAATCTAAAGGGGTGGCCTGTATTTAATATTGCAGATTTTGAGATTCTTTTAGGTATAGTAATAGTTATGTTAAATGAGATCGTAGGTTAATGATCGTATAGAAAAGTTTAAGAAAGGATAAAAATGGAATTTAAATATTTAAATGGATATTCAGAAAATATCCTGCAACAGGTAGAACAATTGATCAAAGAAGAAAAATTAGGAGTTTATATTAAGAATAAATATCCCAAAGCTCATAGAATAGATACAGATAAACAGCTATATGAATACACAATGGAGATAAAGAATAATTTTTTAAGGAAAAGTCAGCCACTGTCAAAGGTAGTTTATGATGGGAAAATAATCTTAGAAAATCAAGCTTTGGGTCTTCACTCATATATTCCTAGGAAACAAGGTAAAAAAACAAAAGTAAAAAATGAAATAAAAATAGCTTCTAAATTTAAAAAAATGCCATTAGAATTTTTAGAGCATATAGTAGTCCATGAATTGGCCCATTTAAAGGAGAAAAATCATGATAAAGCTTTTTATAGACTTTGTCAGTCTATGGAAGAAAATTGTGGGCATGTAGAGTTAGATCTAAGAATATATCTAACTTATGTAGATACATACAAGGAAGAACTTTATTAAAAAAGACAGTATCTAGTAGAAACAAACTAGATACTGTCTTTTTTATTTTGAATTAACTTTTCAGAGTTAATATTTTTATATTTGTAGATAAAGACTAAACATTATGGTGATGTTTTTTATAATCTGGATGGTGTTTATATCCACCTTCCCAAAATTCTGCATTTTTTACTCCCATTTTTATGGAATCATATTGTGGATCTAGCCCCTGAGCTTTTTGTTTTTCATAATCTTTAAGACTATCTAGTGCAGGTTTTCTTAAAAGGATAATAGCAATAATATTTAACCACGCCATAAGTCCTACACCTACATCTCCTAAACCCCAAGCCAATGAAGCTGTTTTGATTGCTCCATAGTAAATAGCAACCAGTAATGCTAACCTCATTAAATTGACAACTTTTTTATGGTGTCGACTTCCTTTAAATAAATAAATAATACAAGTCTCTGCATAATAGTAATAAGCCATCAAAGTAGTAAATGCAAATAAGAATAATGCAATAGCAACAAATTTACTTCCGAATCCCGGGATAAAAGAATCTACAGCCATCTGTGTATATGCCGGACCATAATCAACACCTGGAATATTTTCAACGATGAAGCCACCGACTTTATCACGTACATTATACGCACCTGTTAACAGAATCATAAATCCTGTTGCACTACAGACAAACAATGTGTCTATATAAACTGAAAATGCTTGAACCAATCCTTGTTTAGCAGGGTGAGAAACCTCTGCAGCACCGGCTGCCATAGGACCAGTACCTTGACCAGCTTCGTTAGAATAGATACCACGTTTTACACCCCATGAAATTGCCATACCTAAAATTCCACCAAAGGCTGCGTCTACACCAAAAGCACTCTTAATAATCAACATGAAAACAGCTGGAAGTTGTGTAATATTAACGACAATAATTATAAGAGCAACAAGTATATAAGCTCCAGCCATGAATGGTACAAGAATCTCAGCTGCTTTACCCATTCTATGGACACCACCGAAGATAATAATTCCCAATAGAACGACTATAATACCACCTGTTATATAGGGACTGATACCAAAAGCTGTTTTTACACCTGTAGCGATACTGTTTGCTTGAACACCTGGTAATAAAAATCCCATTGCAATTACAGAAGCAATTGCAAACAATACAGCATACCATTTTATACCAAGACCTTTTTCAATATAATATGAAGGTCCACCACGATACTGATTATCAATTTCAACCTTGTAGATTTGGGCTAATGCTGATTCTACATATGCAGAACCTGCTCCTAAAAATGCTATTACCCACATCCAAAATAATGCTCCTGGACCACCGAGAGCAATGGCTGTGGCAACACCTGCTATATTACCTGTTCCTACTCTTCCAGAAACTGCTAGTGCAAATGCCTGAAAAGAAGAAACTCCTTGTTCAGATTCTTGACCACCGAAAAGCAATCTTACCATTTCTTTCAGATGACGTATTTGCATAAATCGCGTTGCAAATGAGAAGTAAAGTCCTGTTGCAAGAAGTAAATACACCAGTACTGGACTCCAGATTATCGAGTTGAGAAAATCGACAGCTTGACCCATAAATAACCTCCTTAAATAAAAAAAAATAATTTGGCATTGTTTCAATTTAATAAGAATATATTTAAACTATAATATTATATTCTTTTTTTATTATAAAATTCCTTTTTTTTGGTATAAAAAGTTGGTAAATTTCTTTTGAGACACGTCATAGACTATATCCTTAAGGATAATTCGAAAATATATTAATTTTTTCAACCTTATTTTCTAAAGTTAATAAATTATTTGCAAAAATAGAAACCTATTTATTTATCAAAAGTAAAATTACTATAATAAATATAGAAAATAGTGAATTAAAAAAAGTGACTCCTGTGGAATACAGGAATCACCTTTTGAATATTTAAATTATTGTTTAATTTTGGGGGTACAATCTAAGATTTTATATTTTTTAAGATTACTGCGGTTCCCATTCCTCCACCAATACAAAGGGATGCCAATCCATAGTTTATATTTCTTTTTTTCATCTCATGGATAAGAGTTGTTGTAATCCTATTTCCACTGGCTCCTACAGGATGTCCCAAGGCGATAGCTCCTCCATTTACATTGGTTTTATCACTAAACCAATCTATAGACACATCATGTTGTTTAGTTAATTCTGCCATTACTCCAAGAGATTGTGCCGCAAAGGCTTCATTTAATTCTAATAGTTCTATCTCTTTTAATGTCATACTAGCTTTTTTTAGTGCATTTTTTATAGCAGGAACTGGTCCCATTCCCATGATAGATGGGTCCACTCCACCTTGTCCAGTGGCTACGATCTCTACCAAGGGAGTAAGATTGTATTTTTTTACTGCTTCTTCTGAAGCTACTAGCATCACACTGGCTCCGTCGTTTATTCCAGAAGCATTTCCTGCTGTGACTGTTCCATCTTTTTTAAAGATGGTTTTTAATTTTTTTAATTTTTCTAAATTTGTTTTTCTGTTTGGGTATTCATCAGTATCAAAAACTAGAGTTTCTCTTCTAGATTTTACCTCTATAGGGATTATTTCATCTTTAAATCTACCACTGTCTACAGCAACTATTGCTCTCTTTTGAGATTCCATGGCAAAGGTATCTTGAGATTCTTTTGAAAGATTATATTTATCGGCTATGTTTTCAGCTGTAACTCCCATATGGTATCCTTTAAAGGCGTCTGTAAGAGCATCAAAAACCATATGATCTATAGTTTTAAAATCTCCCATCTTATGTCCTGATCTAATAGATCCAGGGATTAAGTATGGTGCTGTAGACATGGACTCTACTCCTCCAGCCATTATCAGATTAGCTTCTCCAGATTTTATAGCATTATATGCTAACATTACAGTTTTCATACCACTTCCACATATTATATTAACTGTGTATGCTGGAACTTCTATCGGGATTCCTCCGTCTAATGCAACCTGTCTTCCGACTCCTTGTCCCTGTCCTGCTGAGAGGACATTTCCCAAAATTACTTCATCTATATTATTAGGGTCTATCTTTGTTTCTTCAATTATATTTCTTATAACTGCTCCACCTAATTGTGCTGGCTTTACGGAACTTAAACTCCCCATAAATCCACCTACTGCAGTTCTCTTTGCTGAAATTATATATACTTTTGACATTTTAACACTCCTTTTCATTTTTTTACTTATCGTCTTGTTTTTATTCTGACTATATTTTGTTTTGAATATTAATATACGACACGTTTTTTCTAAAAGAAGAACTTAATTGATGGGAAGATTAATTAAGTTCTTTTTATTTTAATTGGAACAAGTTATTTTAAGAATTATCTTTATTATATCTATATTTCCATTACTTTTATATCATCTGCTAAGATTAATTTCGCAGGTGTATTAGCTACAACATCTTCTATAGTGTTATGTGGTCCAATTTCTTTTAACAATAATCCACTAGGAGTTACCTCAATAACTGCCATCTCTGTGATAATTAAGTTTACTTGATTAGTAGCGGTTAGGGGTAGTGTACACAATGGAAAAATTTTTGGTTTACCTTTTGCAGTATGCTCCATAGAAACTATTACTTTTTTTGCTCCTACAACTAGATCCATAGCGCCACCCATTCCAGGAACCATTTTTCCAGGAATTATCCAGTTAGCAAGGTTACCCTTTTCGTCTACCTGTAATGCTCCTAGAATAGTCATATCTACATGGCCACCACGGATTATAGAAAAAGACATGGCAGAATCAAAAAACATAGCTCCATCTAAAGTCGTGATAGGCATTCCACCTGCATTAACCAAATCTTTAATTTCTTCCCCTTCTTTAGGGGCAGGACCTACTCCAATAAGTCCATTTTCTGATTGGAAAATAACATCCATATTATCTGGAACATAGTTGGCAACAGCAGTGGGAAGACCAATACCTAGGTTAACTACATCTCCATCGTTTAATTCTTGGGCAACTCTTTTTGCAATAATTTCTCTAACTAATTTTTTATCCATTATAATCACTCCCTACTATGTAATCTACAAAAATTCTAGGTGTAACAACTTCATTTGGATTGAGAGTACCTACTTTTACTATATTTTCAGCTTCTACTATAACTATATCAGCAGCAGTAGCCATGAGAGGATTAAAATTTCTAGCAGTATTTGCATAGATAATGTTACCTTTGGTATCCACAGTATGTCCTAAAAGGATAGCGACATCTGCTCTGAGAGCTTTTTCCAAAAGGAACTGTTTGCCATCGATCTCTATTATTTCCTTTCCTTCTGCAACCATAGTACCTAGACCAGTAGGAGTCAGAATCCCACCTAAACCGGCTCCTCCAGATCTAATTATCTCTGCTAAAGTACCTTGAGGAACTAATTTAACCTCGATCTCTTTTTCATTCATTTGTCTGCCAGTTTCTGGATTTGTACCAATATGAGATGTGATTACTTTTTTAACCATATTATTATAGATGAATCTTCCTACACCGGTATTTTTTATCCCTGTATCGTTAGAGATAATAGTCAGATTTTTTACACCTTTTTTTACTATGGCATCTATGATACTGTGAGGTGCTCCAGTACCTAAAAACCCTCCTACCATGATGGTCATCCCATCTTCTATTTTAGATATAGCATCTGCAATATCAATTATTTTCTTAGACATAACTTTGTTTCCTCCTTTTTTAATCTTGAAACATTGAATTTATAGAAACATTAAAACTAGTGAAATGATGGTTCCAGAATAAAGGAGTACTACTAAACAGTAACCCATTATATCTTTTGCACCTAAACCTGCAATAGCTAAAGCTGGAAGTGCCCAGAAAGGTTGTATCATGTTTGTCCATGCGTCTCCCCAAGCTATTGCCATGGCAGTTTTTGCAGCTGGAATACCGAGAGCAGCACCAGCAGGCATCATTATTGGAGCTTGAACAGCCCATTGTCCACCACCAGACGGAACAAAGAAGTTAACAATTCCTGCACTTAAAAAAGTAAAGAAAGGAAAAGTCGTTTCTGTGGAAATATTAACGAACATTTGAGACATGGCACCTGCTAGAGAAATTCCTTCTGGACCTTTTCCAACCATTATACCCATTATACCGGCATAGAAAGGGAATTGAAGAATTATACCGGCAGCACCTTTAGAAGCTTCTTTAATTGCACTTAAAAATTTACGAGGTGTTCCATGTAAAAGTATTGCTGTAAATAAGAACACAAAATTAACTATGTTTAAGTTTAACGCAAATCCATTGTTCCTAAAATATGAAATTATATAAACATAACCCATTGTTCCTAAAACCATAGAAACTATTTTACTATTTTCTATTTTTTCTGCTGGAGTCATAGCAGAAAAATTTAGTTTTTCTTCTGGGATCTCCATAAGCAGATCGTTGTCTATAGTGATGACATCTTCTTCCTTTGGATGCATAGCTCTATTAACAAAAGGTAAAGTGACAAATAAAATGACTAAGATTATTAAGTTAGTAGCTGAAAAAATAGTCATAGATGTAGGAATTGCTTCTGTAATAGCCCCAGCAGTTGCACTTTTTAAACCTCCGCCAGATGCAAGTTTTAAAGGTATTGAAGCGGATAACCCTCCATGCCAGACTAGAAATCCAGTATATGCAGAAGCAATTAATAATCGATAATCTACACCTTTTACTTTTTTAGCGATTTCTTTAGCAAAGATAGCTCCGATTACAAGACCAAAACCCCAATTGATGAACGAAGCTAAAATAGAAACTACAGTAACTCCTATTATGGCTTGAGATGGAGTTTTTAATTTGCCGGCCATGAATGATAATGTTCTTTTAAAAAATGGAGAACTAGCCATAGTATGTCCTGTGACTAAAACTAGTGCCATTTGCATAGAAAAGGCTAATAATCCCCAAAATCCATTGGTCCAGGTATTGATAACAGATATAGGAGATTGTTTAGTAATAGGGATGGCAATTAAAAAAACTATGAATGTTAAAATAGCACAAAATATAAATGGATCAGGCAGATATTTTTGAATTAATATCACACATAAGTTTGTAAATTTTTCAAAAATACTTTTTTGTCGAATGGTTGTCTTTTTAGCTACGATTTTGTTCATTGAATCTACTCCTTTTAAATTAAAAAATAATAAAAGATTTCAAATTTGCTGGTTATATTAATTAGCGTAATTCATGGTTAAACATTTGTTATCATAATCACCTCTCTTTTGCAACCTTACAATAAAGGTTGTGACGTCATCTGCATATTTCTAAGATCAAAACTAGCTCCATAACCTAATTTTTTAGTTGATTCATGGAATATTTAATTCCCTTTTTTAAAGTGAGAGCCTATTCAATCTTTTTATAGAGTTTAGCATTCCAATCGTAGCTTGTCAATGTATAATTAATATATTTAGTACATTATATCTATAAAAAATACGGTTTCAGAATTTTTTAGTTGTTTTTTAAATAAACAAAACGATTAATTAATAAAATTTAATGAGAAGTTGTTCGGAAAATGTGAAAAAATAGAGACGATCTAATGTATTCTATGTTAGTAGGGAAACTTTTCAAAGCATGTGGAACTACAGGGTTAATTATATTTGGACATATGTATGTCATTTTTATTATGAGCAATAAATTTAAGCAATTAAAGGGTATAATTTCATTATTTAGTTTAATTAGGGATAGAGTGTTACAAATCAAAATAAGAGTCGATTAATAATATAAAATTAAACTTAAAATTTGATTATATTATGTGTAGTGTTATTTTTTTCTGATTTTCACAGATATAAAGGAAAATATCAGAGTTACTAGTATAAATTATTATATAAATAAAATTACAAGGGAGGTAATACATGAAACCTATATTATCCATTGAATTTTGTATATCATGAGGGTATGCAGAGAAGGCAGTAGATGCCATCGGTGCCTTGGTAGGGCTCTATAAAAATATTTTTTTAGAATTTAAATTAATTCCTTCATCTGGAGGTGTATTTGAAGTTAAATTTGAAGATAAACTTTTATTTTCTAAAAAAGAACTAGGAAGATTTCCTGAGTTAGATGAGTTAATTGAGCTTGTAAAAACTGAAATAGAATAAAAATAATATTAATGTTTTTTTTAAAAGTTTGAAAGCAAAAACCAGAGATATTTATCTCTGGTTTTTGCTATGGATATTTTATTATTAACTTTTATTTTTTATAAATGGTTGTTTTATCATATATGAAAAATGTTGATATTTTACTTGGGTATATCCAGGTATTCCATATTTAGGTGTAGAAAACTCATTTTGAGGAGTGTAAGTCTTAAATATTTTATCCCATAATATAAGAAAAGATGAGTAGTTAGAGTTGGACTCTTTCCATTTTAAGGAATGGTGAATCCTATGGATATATGGAGTCACAATAATCTTTGAGAGAAAGATATCTAAATTTCGATTGATCTTTATATTGCTGTGATGGAAATAGACGTTTATATTAAATATTACATCGTAGAATAAAATGGCTTCTACAGGGATTCCCATTAAAAGTATGAATGGTAGTTTGAATAGGTGTCCCATGAGGACCTCAAAAAAATGAAACCTCAAGGAAGAAGAAACATTGAGAAGTCTGTCTGTATGGTGAACATTATGAAAGCACATTAAAAATGAAATCCTATGGAGTAGCCTGTGCCACCAGTAATTTACACAGTCTAAAAATATAACTCCTAAGAGGAGTTTAAGCTTAGAATCTAAAGAGATCATATTAATTACTCCTACTTCCATGTTTTCAATATATTTGGCTAGGGCATAGACTGTAAAGAGTGCAAAATACCTTCCGATAAATAAGTTGATAACCCCAAGACCTATATTATTTATATCATGTCTTTTTTCAACAATATCTTTATTTACCTGGGGGATTATTCTTTCCAATATAAATAATAGTAAAAAAAATCCTCCCATTAATATAAATCTTTCCATAATTTTCTCTCCTCAAATAAATTTAATATATAAAGAATTTTATAAAAACATTCTATATATCTATTTTTGTATATTCTTTTTTTATCAGATCTATACTAAATAAAATATAAACTTTTTTAATTTAATTTTCCTCTGACAAAAAGAACCGAGTTCAGTCCCTCACTGGTATCCATAAGTTTATTGTAATATGGTAGCTCTTGATCTTTTTCAGGTAGGCTAAGTCCTATTAAAACTAAACTTGCATCAGAAGAATTTTCTTTTATTGTTTCGTTAATATTTTTTTTAGAAACTATAATTTCTACTTCTGCATTAACTCTTAAGTTAACTAGCATCTCACTAAGTATACTTTTTCTAAAGATTACGTCACTCTCGTTATCTACAACACTCAAAAGTCTTATTTTTACTCCTTTCCAATCATCATTTAAGGATATTAAGTGAGCCATAGTTAACATAAGATTACCATTATTTTCTAGACCTCTCCACCAAATGTCAATAATTTTTTTTTGTTCAAAAAAATTTACATCTTCATTTTGACAAAAGACTAAGATGTTTTTATTCAAATAATTAACTTTTCTCATAAATTCTACAATGGGTTTAATATTTTTTTTATCTCTGGACATCCCCATGAGAACAGTATTTGGTTTTAGACGACCAATTCCACTAGATTGTACAGTTTCAAGAAAAGTGTCTACCATATTTTCTCCTACGACTACTTCGGAAAAAGCTAAAATTTTATTTTCTTTTAGATAAGAATCTAATTTTACTTTAGCTTTTTTAACCTTTTCTTGCATATCTTCTAAATGTCCAAAAATGAATCTCACAAGGGTGATTATTCCACGCCCTTTGGAAAAATGATTGGCTAAATAAATTAAATTACTTCTATTTTGCGGATTCCCAGAGAATACAATGATATCAGGCTTCCAGTTTTTCTCTTGCTTTTCATTGAACCTTAATTTTAAAAGACATGTTCTGATGATAGATATTAATACTCCATCTCTAAGATCACCCCATGTTCGAGTAATATTTTTTTTACTGATATAAAGGTAGATCATAAATGTAAATGCAAGACATATAACTGTAGCTGTAAAGTTAATTAAAAACATAACTCCATAGGATCCAATGGCACCTATTAAAGATATTATCCAGTGAGTTTTAAAAGTCGGTCTAAAACTTGGATTACCAACTATTTTTTCTAGTGCCACAACCATGTTTATAGCTCCATAGGTATTTAGAAAAAACATAGTGATAATAGGAGCTACAAAGTTTAAATTTACCATTATTATAAATACAAATGCTATTATGAAACTTATAAAGGTAGCTATTCGTGGTTCGTTAGCTTTACCACTTCCACGACCTAGAAATGAGGGTAAAACGGAATCTTTAGCCAGAGCCTGCATAGTCCTAGGGGCAGAGATCATACTCCCAAGGGCAGAAGAGAGGGTCGCGGCCCAAATTCCACCGATAATAAATACAGGAAAATTAACTTTACCTATGAGTATTAATTTATTACTAATAAGTTCTTCTACTGGAACATTAAATCCAAACCAAAATATCTGAAGTGTGTAGATTAAAAACGTAACTCCAATAGCATAAAATGTTCCTTTAGGTATATTTTCACGGGGATTAATGAGATCACCCGACATACTAACACCTGCTAAAATACCTGTTACCGCTGGAAAAAAAACAGCAAATGTCATCCAAAAATTACCACTTTCTACATATGTACCAAGGGAGGTAGGGACATAGTCGTAATTACCAGAAGTGATTATCGTACCCAGTGAAAGAAGGATAATGCAGAAGATACCGTATTGCATCTTCACTGCAAGATCTGCTCCAATACTAGAGATAATACCGATAATAACGGTGACACCAACAGAAAGTAAAAGAGTATTTACATCTGGAAAAATAAGTTTAACGGATTCTATAAATCCTAATATATAAAGGGCTACTGATATTACCTGGGATAAATATAGAGGAATTCCAATACTTCCTCCTATTTCTAAACCAAGACTTCTGGAAATCAAAAAATAAGCTCCTCCTCCCTTTACTTCCATGTTTGTAGTGATACTAGCCATTGAGAAAGCAGTAGAGATAGTGATGACATGAGCCAACACGACAATACCCAGAGTTCCTAATATTCCTGCATTACCTACTATCCATCCGAATCTCAAATAAAAAATTACACCCATTATTGTAAGAAAGGTAGGGAGAAAAACTCCATTAAATGTACCAAATCTTTTTTCCATAGTTCCACCTCATTATTTTATTTTTTTATTACTAAATAGAATTTTAAAGCAAAAAAAATAATTTATATATTACACTATATTTACTTCTAAAAAAACTATAATCCTATTAAAATTAAATTGTTTTAATCTTAAAGCAGGGTATAGTTTCAGATATTATTTGATAGAGGAAAGAAAGATATATAATGTATATCTATATAGAGGTGATCAAATGAATTTAAAAAAGAACGTATATATAGTTAATTTCTTTACAGCGATTATCCCTATATTAATAATTTCTATAGTTACATATTTTATTTTTTCAGAAAAATTAGGTGAACTAGAAGAGGAAAAAATAGAATTTACGAGTCAAACTATAGAAAAGCATCTAGATGAAAAAATATCGAATAGCCTTGAAATGCTCACTTACTTAGAGGCGATCTATAAAAATGAAGATAATTATCTAGAGGCAATAGCTGATGGAGCTATTGATCAAGAGAGAACAGTTCACATGCTTCATCATATGGGTAAATTAGCTACTTTAGAAAATGCTATTAAATTTATAGCCTATGGAACAGCTGAGAAAAAAATGTTTTTTGATGAAAATGCAGGGGATCAAAATTTACCCTTTGATTACGACCCTACTACAAGGCCTTGGTATTTAGGGGCATTAAATGCTGAAGATTATTATCTATCTGAAGTTTTTATACATTCGGGGACGAAGGAGCCTATAATTACAATATCTAAAAAGTTAGAAATAAATGGCCAGGTAAAAGGAGTGTTGACAGCACTGTTAGATTTGTCTGTAGTATCTAAAATTTTATCAGATCACAAAATTGGAAAAACTGGTAATTTTTTTATTTTAGATAAAAATAGTAAGATGCTTATTGGCTCAGACCGTGATAAAGAAAAACTTAGTTATATAGTTAATATTGATTTAAATAACTTTAAAAATCAGGAATTTGAAAAAAATACTCCAGAGGGAAATATAATATATCATATTTATAAATTGGAAAGACTAGATGAAATTTTAGTAGGGGTTGTTTTGGAAAAAGATATTCATGCTCCTCTTTATCAATTAAGAAATATAGTATTAATAATAGTATTTTTAGTTATAATAGTAATTAGTGTTATATTATTTATTTTTGGTAAAATTTTTGATAAGTCGTTGAATAGGTTATCTTATATAGTTGAGAGTATATCCAATGGAAATTATAGCAAAAATATAGATAAATTGACTGAGATCATAGGGGAAAAAAGCGAATTAAATATCATAAAAGAAGCTATAAAAAACATGAACTATGAAATAACTAAGAGGGAGATAGAATTAAAATATATATCCGAGACAGATAAATTGACTAATATATATAATAGGAGGGCAATTATAAGTTTTATAGAGATAGAAATTGAAAGGACAAAAAACTTTAAATCAGAATATACGATTATTATGTTTGACTTAGATAAATTTAAGAGATTAAATGATAGATTCGGACATCTATTTGGAGATGAAGTTCTAAGAGAAATGTGTAAAAAAGTATTAAAAAATATAAAAGATACAGATAAATTTGGAAGATATGGTGGTGAAGAGTTTTTAATTATACTTCCTGATACGTCATTTTCTGAAGGAATTGCAGTAGCTGATAGATTGAGACAGAAAATAGAAAAGATGACGTGGAAAAATGATGTAGTTGTAACGGTCAGTATGGGAGTCATAAGAAATATGAAAGCTGATACTTTAGATATATCATTGGAAAGAGTAGATAACCTACTTTACAAGGCTAAAAATAATGGAAGAAATAGGATAGAATGTCAAAAATATAAATTAAAAAATTGACAAATAGATGTTTATGACATATACTTTTAAAAAGATCGTATACGATCAATAATAATTAGGAGGAAGAAGTCATGAACATAAAAGGAAGTAAAACTGAAAAAAACTTAATACAGTCATACCAAGGAGAGTTAGCAGGAGATGCATTATATAAAATATTTGCAGAAAAAGCTAGAGAAGAGGGGCATGAAGATGTAGCATTATCATTTGAAAAATTAGCCAAGGAAGAGGTTGGACATAGTGAAGTATTTAAAAGATTTTTAGGAGAAGTTGAGATAAATATAGATATAGAAAATTTAAGATCTATGTGTGGTGGAACAGTTTCAAATTTAAGAATGGCTTCTGCAGGAGAATATCAAGCATATAAAGAAATATATCCTGAATTTTCAAATATAGCTCAATCAGAAGGATTATCTGAAATAGCAAAAGTATATGAAGTATTAGGAAGTGTAGAGTTAAGACACAGTAATATTTTAAAAGAATTGGCAGATGGAATAGAAAATTAATATTAGAGGAGGAGGTATGGAAGATTATCTGAAGCTGGATATGCAGCTTTGTTTCAAATTTTATAAGATATCAAGATCTATCATAAGGGCCTATAAACCTTTGTTGGATAAGTTAGGCCTTACTTATCCTCAATATTTGGCCATGTTGGTAATGTGGGAACACAATAAAATATCATTTTCTGATATAAGTAAAAAACTAGATTTAAAGACAGGAACATTGTCACCTATGTTGAAAAAATTGGAAAAAATGGAGTTCATAGAGCGGGTGACTTTGGATACTGATTGTAGAAAAATAGTGATTGGGATAACAAAAAAAGGCTTGGAATTAAAAATAAAAGCTAAAAATATACCCTTAGAAATTCTAGAAAAAACAGGAATAACTATGGAAGAGTTAAAAGATATAAAGGCTGTGCTTCAAGTTGTAGAAGACAAATTTTAAATAAAAAAGTTATCTATTAATAATACCTAGCATATTGTGATTAACGTTTAGGAGATGATTCTGTGGAAAAGTTTTATTATTTTGGAGATGAAGTAGAAAAAGGAACTTATATGTGTGTTTTATGTGGTTTGGAATTAAAGATGGAAAAAGGTGAAACTTTGGATCTATGTCCTGTATGTTCTGGATCAAAATATCAAAAAGTAGATTAATATATATAATGAATGTAGTGGGGTGTTCAATAGAACAGTCCACTATTTATTTTTTTAAGTTTAGAAAATATGAAAAAAAAATTATTTTAACATGTATACTCTAAAAATTCATATGTGTGAATCTAAAAACATTAAAATGAATTAACTTGTAATTTAATTGTTATTTTGATATCATATATTTAACAATAATTTACTAAAAAGATAAAATGATAAAAAAGGCAAAGCAGGAGAAATTTGGTGATTTAAAACTGGAGAGCCTGAGTTTATATTAGATATGAAAGTTAGGTATCAAAACTTTTTTGAAAGAGATAGTATCTGCAGGGTGCAGTACAGCCTCTTTTTTCTTTTGTCTAAGTAACAATAATTTTAGTAAAGATATATATATTAATTAAGCGTAGGAGATTTTATGAGAAAAACTTTATGGGTATTATTTTTTATTTTCTCTATTTCTATTTTTGGAGCAAAAACAGATAATATACAGTTAACTCAAGATGAGGCAGAATGGATTACAGCAAATAAGAATAAAAATATAACTATTTATTTAAACAGGGAAAAAGGGTTTTTAAATTATTATTTAAAGGACGATCCAAAAGGAGTCTTTCCAGATCTGATTGAATTATTAAGAAAAAATACAGGACTAAATTTTCAAATAATTGATCAAGATACTGACATGTTTAAAAAATCTATAAATTCAGGGATTCCTGATATAGTCATGGGAGTAGAAGATTATAAAAGAAATGATAAGGAGTATAGTTATCTTGAACAACCTTTGAGTTTAGATACAATGGTTATAACCAGGAAAAACTATTTATTTATTCATTCAAAATCAGAAATTTTTGGAAAAACAATTGTATGTGTGAAAAATAACTTAATAAAAGATCAAATTTTCCAAAAATATGGTGATAGGGTTAAATTAATTTGTAAACCTACTAAACAAGCAGCTATGGATACACTTTTATTTGGAGAGGCAGATATATACATAGAAAACTATCAAGATGGTTTGAAATATCTAATGGATAATCAAGATTTAGAGGTTAAAATAAATTATCTTTCAAAAGAAATTATGACTAATTATTATATAGGTGGGAAACCGGAATATAGACATCTATTGAATATAATTCAAAAAATACTTAAGAATATGGACCTGACAATATCTTTTTTTTACAATGAATTTTTAAAATATTCAAAAGCTACACTAATTATTCCAGAGAAAATCAAGACATACCTTGAAGAAAAGAGATCTATTAAAATTTTTATTCCTAAATCAAAAAATATGCCACAGCTTTATACCAAAGATAGATACGGAAATGAAACTGGATTTTTAGTAAATAAGATGGATGAGATAAAAAAAATATTAGGATTAGAATCTGTATATGAACTAGAATATTCATCTTCTGGTTTTGATATCAATCCTTTTATCCTTTCAGTAAATGGAAGGGATTTAAATAATCAAGATTTATTAACTACAGAGGCATATATGGAAGTTAGATTATTAATTTTTAATAGGGAAAAAGCGGGGTATATCCCTTATTTAGATGAATTAGAAACAAAAAAAATAGCTGTAGTCAAAGATTCATTAATAGAGATGTATTTGTTGGATAAGGGGTTTAAGGATAATTTAGTGACTTATAAAACAATTAAGGATGCTATAAATTCTGTGCAGGACGGAAATACCGATGCTCTGATAGGGGAAATCCAAGAAGTAAATTATAACTTGAAAAAGCATAATCTATACGATATAAAATTAGCCGGGACTATTCCGGATAAAATAGAATTGAAATTCGGAGTTATTCCAACAGATAAAATTCTCTATATCATAATAGATAGTTTTAATACTTCTTTTTCTTATGGATCAGGTTTTAACAGGAAAGAATATTTAATGAAAGATATATATATACCTAAAGACTATAAACTATCAATAATTATTTCATTGATTTCAATTTTAGGTTTCTTAGGGATATATGTTCATTTGAAAAGATTTAAAAAAGTTCATAAAAATTTAAAAAAATTAACTATTGGACTTGTAGACACTCTAGAAAGTGCAAATGCTTATAATGATGAAGATACAGGTACACATATAAAAAGACTGAATAAATATTCAGAGTTATTAGCGAAAGAGCTTAACATGTCCAATTCTTTTGTCGAAGAAATAGGACCCTATGCTTCCCTCCATGATATAGGTAAAATTGGTATTTCTGATGAAATTTTAAAAAAACCTGGGAAATTAACAGAAAAAGAATTTAAAATTATGAAAAGCCATGTTGATATTGAATACCATCTTATAAAAGATTTAAACGTAAGTTCGATAGCTTTGAATATAGTCAGATATCACCATGAAAAATGGGATGGAATGGGCTATGGGAAGGGTCTGAAAGGAGAAAAAATACCAATTGAGGCCAGGATAGTAGCCCTGGCAGATGTATATGATGCTTTACGTCAGGAACGGGTTTATAAAAAAGCTTTTACTCATGAAAAAGCCATGGAGATAATAATATCTGAGAGTTGTAAACACTTTGATCCCAAAATAGTTGAAGTGTTTATAGAAAAACACAATGAATTTAAAAAGATATTTGATGAGGGGGAAATAGAAAATTAATCTTTTTAATATTTTATTTTAAAAACTTATGTTATTATATGAAATATCTTTTATTAAATGGAGGTTATTTATGCTTATTGATATAACTCAAGAAACAAAAATAGGAAAAATATATAGACCTGGGTCTCCGGCTCTCAGCGTAAAAGAAATTGTCTGTAGTGAAGGAACAAAATCAGAATATAAAACTATTGAATATACCATAGCTACTCACAATATGGGAACCCATATAGATGTTATGGGTGTAGGAGTAAATATTCCACTGGAAAGACTTATTGGAAAGGGGATTAAATACGATGTGTCTCATATAACTGACAGACCGGTTGAAGTTGAAGATATCGATCTATCCCTTATAGAAGGAGGGGAATTTATTTTTTTTCAAACTAATTGGGATAGATATTTAATGGAAGATAAATATGCTGATCATCCTGAAATATCTATAGGTCTTGCAGAAAAATTAACTGAATTAGATATCAATATGGTTGGAATAGATGCTCTTGGAATTGGAAGAGGTAAAAATCATGGTACTATTGATAAATTATTAGGAAAAGCAAAAAAATATGCTATTGAAAATTTATGCAATTTAGATAAAATCCCAACTAAGGGGTTTAAAGTATATTGTTTACCAACTAAGATAGAGGGGTTAGACGCTCTTCCTGCAAGAATACTTGTAGAATTTTAATATGAAAAAACACCTTTAGATTTTAAAGGTGTTTTTTTTTGATATTATATAAATTTTTCTAATTCCATGCATATTCAAAGTTAAATCCTGCACCAGTTTCTTCTCCATTACTGTCATCACTATAGATAACTCCTACTCCTACAAGGAAAGCAGGAGTTATTTCTAACTTTATATCCAGTCCAAATAGAATTAGATTTTCACCTCTATTTTGACCAGTAAAAGTAGTCATATTGTCTGGTGTATGAACAAATCCTGATCTTATATCATGAGTAGAATCCTTTGCTGCTGACCAATCATGCTCATATCTTACAAATACCATGGGTCTTATAGGCATAGATTTAACAATTCCATTATAGGAAAGATTTAATCCTGCTGAACTGATAAATGAATCAGCTCTTGCACTATCTACTCTAAGATCAGCCATATCAAAACCACTTTCGACTACTTCTTCTTGGTATAGATATGAGTAACTTAATCCTAAGTTAGGAGTTAAAGTTGTGTTTTTAGCTATTTCTATAGGATATGCTCCTCTAACACCTGTATATATACTATGGGTATCAAATTTATCTTTACTTGTTCCACTTTCAATTCCTATTGTTACATCTCTTTCACTTTGATTGTTCCCATATGAATAACCAAACATACTTGTAAATATCAAGTCTTTATAGATATAACTACCATAACCTCCTAAATGATAGGTATCTGTCTCAAATTTTTGATTAACCATATCATGTTCTCTCATCTTGTGTTTTCCATAACCTGTATATAGACCTAAAGTTAATAGATCTTCCCTATAGATATCTCCACCTAATATAAAATTACTAAGGGAGTATTTGAAATCTCCTAAATTATTTTCGCCATTAACTTTTCCTTCTATATAGCCAGTATCGATCCACAGATTATTTTGTAAATTTATTTCTTCTGTATCCATTGAATAGACATTCCCTTGAGGTCTAGAATGATCCATAACCATATTAAGGAAGAGATCATTTTGTTCAAGGCCTACAGTCAAGTGGGATGAATATGGTTCAGCATGAAGGGAATTAAGGTTTTGATAGACCTGTGTATTAGTCATAGTAAATAAAGCATTTTGTAATTTTTGAGCTCCAGAACTAAGTGGTGGTTGACTACCACTAGTTGTAGTTGGAGGTAATATACTAACTACTTTTTGAGCATTAGATTGAGAATTTTTACCATTACTAGATTTTAAACTAGAATGATTTGCCAATGATGAAGTTGACTTTATTTTTCCTACTAAAGTTACATCTTGGTCATTAACACTACTATCATCGATAACATCAAAATCTAACAAAGCAGGCAGAGTAGGATCATGAACTATATTTTTACTTCCAGTAATACTTGGTGCATTAACCACAGTAAACTTCTTATTTTCATAGTCTCTTACATCTACTGAATCTCCTTTAACGGCTATAGAGTTAAGTCCTTTAATAGTAGTATTAGAAGTAATTCTATCTGATTCCTGTATGTTAGTCGTATTTAAAGTAGTTTCATATACAGAACCACTTAGATCTGCTGCTCCTACTATAGCTACACGTCCTGATATAGTACCACCATTTCCATTTAAATTACCATCTAGGTTATTATTATCAAATTTTAAATAACCATTATTTAAAAATAAGTTACCTTTAAAAGCCATCCCTTTTTTAAATTGTAAAGTCCCATTGTTTATATTAGTAGTTCCTAAGTCATTTTCACTAATAACATTATTTCCATTATAAAAGACTATACCGCCATCTATATCAAAATTAGATGATTTAAAAGTTCCGCCTTTTAAATTATTTATTACTAAGACACCATTTGAAGCTCCATCTGAGATATTAAAGTTTGTATTGTTTTCAAGAGTTATACTATTTGCTCCTGATATATTCATTTTATCAACTTGAATTGACCCTTTTTCTAAAGAGAATTTAGTATTTTTGATAGTAGAAGTTCCATATAAATTTAATTCTGTATTACCACCATCTACTGTTATCTTACTAAAATCTGTAGTCAAATTTTGAAGTTTTACAGTTACATTTGTGTCTTTAACTAAAAGTTCACTTGAAATTAAATCAACTCGCGAGCCTTTATCTTCCATCAAAAATTTAGATAAATCCCCTTCTATAGTTAGTTTACCTTGATTGACATCTATAAAAGTACTTCCCTGTAGATCTAAAGTAGAGTTAGAAAAAATAAGTTCACTACTAGGTATAATATTTACCTCAAATTCATTTAAAACACTATAATTCCAATTATTAATTTTATTAGAACTCCTAATACTATTTAAAATAAATTTGTCTCCTGGATTTAACGTTAAACTTCCCCCTACCTTATCAATATCAATCTCACTATTAAACATGTCTATCTGGCTGGAACCATTAGTCCCTTTCATAACTAGGTCCAATTGATCCGTTTTTAGAATTATATTTTCTAGAATTATTCTCTCAGTGTAATATATTGGATTAGCTCCTGTAGTACCACTTTTTTTTAAGCTAACAGTATTTTTATTATTTGGATCAATTCCAACAAATTTCATATTTTGAAAAGCGTGATACGTTGGATTTAGATAATCGATAGATGAATCTTCTTTAAAGAGAACATCAAAAGGTGTTCCTGATCCATTTAAATTAAAAGAAGCTCCATTATAACGAGTATCATTACGTGTATCGTATACTATATCTCCATCTCCAATAATCTTTTGCGTCGCTGGGATATCATATTGATAAAAATTGATAGAATAACTGCTTATAAAAATCAGACTGTTTAATAAAAATAATAATTTTTTCATAACAATTTCCTCCTAAACTTAGAGATATCTATTTTATTTTTACATTAAATTCATAGACTGTTAAGAATATACTTTGATACTCAAAATTTCCTTTGATTTTTTTTAAAATTAATTGAAATTTAATCAAGAGTTAAATGTTTTTTGTATACTATATGTATAGGTAATTGAGGAATGGTATTTTAATAAGTAGAGCAATAAAAAAAGAAATAGGTTTCCCTATTCCTTTTTTTTAAAATTATAATTCAACTTTATTTACTCATCTCTTCAGATTTTTCCATACATTTTCTCACCCCAGAAATCACAGATGATCTAAATCCTGTTTTTTCTAATTCTGCTACAGCAGCAATAGTCGTTCCTCCAGGGGAACATACCATATCTTTTAATGCTCCTGGATGCATACCAGTTTCTAGAACCATTTTAGCAGATCCCATAACGGCTTGAGAGGCAAATTTATATGCTTTGTCTCTAGGCATCCCTGCTAAGACAGCAGCATCTGCCATGGCTTCTATAAACATAAATACATATGCAGGAGCAGAACCACTTACACCTATAACACTATGAATAAGAGTTTCTGGGATTTCTTCTACTTCTCCAAACCCTTCTAAAATTTGTTTGGCTATGGCAGTTTCTTCAGGTGTTACATTTCTGTTTGGACTCATAGAAGTCATACCTAAACCTACAAAGGCAGGGGTATTTGGCATTGTACGGATAATTTTAGCTTTATCTCCTAATCTCTCCTCAATTGCAGCAATAGTAACTCCTGCAGCGATAGAGATAATTACTTTAGAATCATCTACAACGGATTTCACTTCCTCCATAACTAGGGAAAAGATGTTGGGCTTAACCGCTACCAAGATCATCTCACTAGAACTTACTAGTTCAGTAGGAGTAGATGAGATATTTATCCCATATCTTTTCTTTAAATCTTTCTGTCTATCTTCATTTTTTTCAAAGATATAGATATTTTCGGCATTATCAAAAGAATCTAGAATTCCCTTTAACATTGCTTCTCCCATATTTCCACAACCTATAAATCCAATTTTCTTATTCATCTAATAATCTCCTCTGTAAATTTTATTTATTATGTAGATACAACGTCACGTTGCTTTTTTATTCTAAAAAGTTTGTTCAGTTCTTTCTATGATCTCATCTTGGAGTACCTTATCTAAATTATTAAATAGGTCACTATAACCTGCAACTCTGACGATTAGATCTTTATTTTCATCTGGATTCTTTTGAGCTTCAATAAGTACCTGTTTATCGATAACATTAAACTGTATATGGTGGCCATCCATATTAAAGTATGACCTCACTAAAGCGGACATATTTTCAAGTCCTGTTTCTCCCTCTACAACTTTAGGGCTAAATTTTTGATTTAGGAGAGTTCCTCCTGTAATAAGATGATCCATCTTAGAAGCAGATTTAATAACTGCTGTAGGACCATTTCTATCAGCACCTTTTTCTGGAGATATTCCCTCTGGCAGTGGTTTATGTGCTAACCGTCCATTAGGAGTAGCTCCAATTACAGCTCCAAAATAAACATGACAAGTGGTAGGAAGCATATTTATCCTATATTCTCCACCTTTCATATTTGGCCTTCCTGAAACCTCACTGTGATACATTTTAAATACCCTATTCATAATGTTATCAGCATAGTCATCGTCGTTTCCATATCTAGGAGTTCGATTAGACACTATATTTTTGATTATACCATAATCTTCAAAGTTATTTTCCATAGCAAGAAGTAGTTCTCCTAGGGTAAATTTATTTTTTTCAAAGACATTATATTTGATAGCCGAGAGGGAATCAGTTATTGTACCTATTCCAACACCTTGAACATAACTTACATTGTACCTAGCTCCTCCACCATTATAATCCTTTCCATTTGTGATACAGTCATCTATTACAACAGACATAAATGGAGCAGGCATGTAGTTCATATAGATAGATTCAATGATGTTATTCCCCTCTAATTTAATATTTACAAAATATTTTAACTGAACTGCAAATGCTTCCATTAATTGCTCATAATTTTTAAAGTCCTTAGGATCACCGGTATTGGGTCCTATCTGTGTATTAGTTTCTCTGTCTATTCCATTATATAGTGTTATATCCAAAATCTTTGGAAGATTGAAATATCCAGTTAAGATATATGCTTCCTTTCCATACACCCCTGTCTCGATACATCCACTGCATCCAGCTAGTCTTGCATCAGCTATAGTCTTTCCAGCATTTAGGAGTTCTTGAACAATGGCTTCAGTATTGTAAAAAGCAGGTTGACCCCATCCTTTTCTCGATATATCACAGGCTTTTTTTAAAAAATCATCTGGTGTTTTTCGACTTATCTGTACATTAGAGCTGGGTTGAAGTAGTTTCATCTCATCCATTACTTCTAAAATAAGGTAAGATACATCGTTTACTCCGTCTTTTCCGTCAGGAGTTATCCCTCCAGTATTTATATTAGCAAAATCTGTATATGTACCACTTTCTTTTAGTGTAACGCCTACTTTTGGAGGAGCAGGCTGATTGTTAAATTTTATCCAGAAACATTCTAAAAGTTCACGAGCCCCATCTTCAGTTAGGTTATCATTGTCTAGATCAGTTTGATAAAACGGATTCAGATGTTGGTCTAATCTCCCAGGGCTAAATGCATCCCAAATATTTAATTCTGTAGTTACTCCAATATGTACAAACCAGTACATTTGGATAGCTTGGGCAAACGTTTTAGGTTTATTTGCAGGGACTATCTCGCAATTTTCAGCAATTTGAAGAAGTTCAATTTTTCTTTGAGGATTATCTTCTTTTTCTGCTAATTCTTTTGCATATTCAGCATATCTTTGACCATAGATCATAATAGCATCACAACAAATACTCATTCCTTTGAGTTGTTCTTTTTTACTCATGGCATCTTTATCGATAAAAAAGTCTAAGTTTTTAATTTCATCTTCTATCTGTGCTTTAAATTCAGAGAATCCTTTTCCATAGATCTTATGATCACAGACAGTATGTCCTGGAGCTCTTTGCTCCATAAATTCAGTAAATATACCATTGTTATAGCAATATTTCCAATTATCTCCCATATTTGAGATAATTTTATTTCTGGTAGCTCTCTCATTCCAATATGGGATTATCTCCTCTTCTTGGATTCTAAAGGCGTCTTCACTAACTTTATAAGAAATTTTTTCTCTGATATTCATAATTTTAAAATCATCCATAGTATGGCAGCATAATTCTGGATATGTAGGAGTTCCTGCAGGATTTTCTCCTTTTTCTCCTACAATCAACTCTCCTTCACCTATATAAAGAGTTCTGTTTTTCATAAAATATTCAAAGGATTTGGCTCTGAGTACTGGGATAGAAACTTTACCTTCGTACATCTTATAAGCTTCTGTTATTAATTTAGCTCTTTCAATGGAAATATGTGGAATAGCTTCTACACTTGATTTTCTTAACATCTTAGTTCTATTATTAGATCCTCTCAACATTCTTTACCCTCCTATTTCTACTGTATATTCTTTTTCAAATATTTGTTTTGTTTTTTCAACCAAAATTTTACTAGGAACTTTCATTACTTTGTTTTTAAAATCTAAATCTAGTTTATCATATTTATGTCTGCCAATTTCGTGGTAGGGTAATAAACTTATTTTTTCAACATCTATACCGTCAATAAGGTCTAATATTCCTTGGACTTCAACATCACTGGTATTTATACCCTCTATTAGTGGGATTCTAATAAAAATTCTAGAACCTAAAGACCCGAGGAGCTTAAGATTTTCAAAGATTAATTTATTGTCGATACCTGTAAATTCTAGGTGTTTTTTAGGATTAATAATTTTAATGTCATATAAAAATATATCTATATATTGAGAGATCTTCTCTAGATGTTCACGACTAACAAAACCGCAAGTATCTAAAGCCACTGAAACTCCTCTTTTTTTCAAAAGTCTAGCTACCTCAATAGTAAATTCCCCCTGACTGAGAGCTTCTCCTCCAGAGAGAGTCACTCCACCATTGGAATTTTTAAAAAACTCCTTATCTTTCATGAGTTCATGGATTAAATCTCTAGGACTTATATCTCTACCAACTAGTTCTCTGGCCCCACTGATACAATGATCAATACAATTTTCACATGAAATGCAGTTATCTAGATTAGTTATAATTTTATCATTATTTAGATCTATACAATTATTTGAGCAAGAGTTTATACAATTTTGACAATTGGTACATTTTTCACCATCATACATAATTTCATTTTTAAAACTTTGGCTTTCAGGATTATGGCACCAAAGACAAGTCATTGGACATCCCTTAAAAAAAACAGTAGTTCTAATTCCAGGACCATTATGGATAGAACATCTTTGAATGTTTAAAATTTTTCCTTTCATTACTCCCCCTATTTTCTTCGATTTCTAAGAATTATCTAAGAACAATGCTTTCTTATTTAGTACAAAATAAGAAGTAAGATCGCATTTTTGAGCATAGAATAAAAAGAATTCTTATATTACTTTAGTATATTACATTTTGGACTAATTAACAAAGATTTTATTGAGTAAAAATGTTTTATTTGTTTACTATATTTGCTTTATATCCATAGTGTGTTAGAATGTGAAGAGGCAAATCGAAAAGAAGGAGTTACTATGAACAAAACTGTAGGAAATCGTATAAAAAAATTAAGAACTAAAAGAAAAATGACATTAAAAGAATTAAGTTTACTTTCAGATCTTTCAGTAGGATTTTTATCACAATTGGAAAGGGGGATGTCCAGTGTTGCAATTGATGATCTTGAGAAATTATCAAGGATATTTGATGTTGATATAAGCTTCTTTTTTACTCATGCAACAAATGAAAAGAGTTATGTGATGAAATCTTATGAAAGAAGAGTTTCACCAATTGCCAGAGGGAACTCTATTCAATATTATCTTTCTAAAGTAATAGAAGATAAACAATTACTTCCAAGACTCATCGAACTTTTGCCAGGACATAAAAGTTCTGCATTAGAAAGAGAACATGAGCATGATGGAGAGGAATTTATATATGTATTAGAAGGGATACTTACCCTTGTAGTGGATGGTGTAAAGACAGATTTGTATCCAGAGTATACTGCACATTACTTAACATCTTGTCCACATAACTGGATTAATAACACAAATAAGACTGTTAAATTCATTACTGTAAATACTCCTAATTTTTTAGTGGATGAAGATGGAGAAGTGTTTTATAAGAGTCCTGATAAAGAAATAGATGAATAAAAAAAGTTCTCATAGATTTATCTATGAGAACTTTTTTTATTCATCTATTTAACTTGTACAGTAAAATTATCTATTAAGTTTCCTACAGTTGGATCATTATTTGCTGTCTTTTTAGAGTACAAATAAATTCGAGTAACTGTTTGTCCTTCAGGAACGATATATTCTTTAGTATAAGTTGACCACTTACCGCTACCACTTTCCATCTCTGTTTCTTCCATTTCTGAGATATTATCAGAACTACCTATTTTTAAAGCAGCAGTATCTGTTCCTATCCTTCCCCTGTGACTGACACTCCATACTAGTGTAGTCCCAGGAACAGTTATAATATCTTGATATAGAGAACCTGATTTATTTGAATTTAATTCTATAAAATGTTTTCCATCCTTGGCACCAATTTGGTCCATTTCATTTTTCCAAACTTCTACCTGATAACCTTGGGTATTAGTTTGCCAAGAATCTATTAGATTTGGAGAGAAAAGATTCCAGTTGCTATTTCCAAAATTAAGGTCGTCTTTTTCAAAGCTAGGATTATTTAGATATTTTCCATTTTCATCAACAATCCCTCTATCTATTAGATCTTGAATTTCCTCATTCCAAATTTCATAGACCTTATCGTAGGTGTATGCACCATTGGGAAGGTTGGCATAGATCTCACCTTTGGTTCTATTGTAAAACCACCCTCCTTCATTAGTTCTCGATCCAACAATTTGATCAGTTTCACCAAAAGATCCCTTTTTAGATGAGAATGCTTCAGTAGAGTGTACGTCAAATTGATTTTTTAAATTAGCACTAGCATTAACTAAGTCAGGGAATTCATCTGAAAAATTACTATCAATGGAGAGTTTAGATCTTATTAAACCTAATTTATGTTGCACCTTTGCGACTTTAGCTTTAGCTAATTCTTTCCTGAGCTTAGGTGTGAGAGTAGTAGCTAATATACCAATAATTGCTATGACGACTAATAATTCTATCATTGTAAAACCAAGATTTTTTTTAGATGAAGTTAAAGAGTTTGTGTTATTCATAATTCTACCTCCGAAAAGCGTTTTTCTGCCCTTTTAGTATATATTACCATTTAAATTTATTTCCTTCTACATAAATTATTATTTTCCATTAAAAATTAATTAAATATCTTAAAATTAAGGACTTAAATATAAAAAGTATTATTGTTCAAAAGGATACCGAACAAATATTTATTGTTAATTTAATTGAAATCTTAGAAAAAATGGCCTTAGAATAGGTATCATTCCGAACAGAATTTTAATTTTATTGTTATCTACAACAGTTTATTAATAAATGATAAGATATTATAAATTAATATTTAGGAGTGATTTGATTACTTCAAAACGAAAGATAATGATATAAAAATTTAATTAAGGGAAAATAAGGAGTGATTAAAGATGAAAAAAGGTATTTTATTATTAATGGTTTTACTATTAGTAGGATGTAAGAGTGAAAAAAATGACAAAATAAAAATAGGTATATCGCAAATTGTAGAACACCAAGCTCTTGATAGTGCACGAAAGGGGTTTGAAAAAGCTATTATGGACAGTGGGCTAGACGTTGATATTGAAGTTCAAAATGCACAGGGGGAATTTGCTAATTCACAACTTATAGCTAATGCTTTTGTTAAAGATGAAAAAGATCTAATCTTAGGTATCTCTACACCTAGTGCACAGAGTATATATAATGCTACAAAGGATATCCCAATTTTGGTTACAGCTGTTACAGACCTTGAGAGTGCAGGATTAGTAGGAGATAATATTACTGGGACTAGTGATATGGCACCTATTAAAGAACAATTTGAAATTGCTAAGAAATTATTACCTAATCTAAAAAAAATAGGGATTATATATAATACTAGTGAACAAAATTCCCTAGTACTTGTAAAGAAAGCTCATTTAATAGCGGAAGATCTTCAAATAGAAGTTGTAGAAGTTGGAATAAGTTCTGTAAATGATATGTCTATGGCATTAGATACAATATTAACAAAAGTAGATGCTCT
>Ga0316197_10000095_pt1 | contig 69806 bp, 62 predicted proteins | sample OudBiesiAoxic_MG_FD_204939 | JGI IMG/M metagenome (GOLD analysis project Ga0316197, IMG submission 204939) | Coastal sediment microbial communities from Oude Bieten Haven, Netherlands - site A oxic | ecosystem: Environmental > Aquatic > Marine > Coastal > Sediment | place: Netherlands... | reverse complement strand
TCGCCACAAACTTAACGGGTTTAATCCAACTCATATTGTAAAATCCTTTTATTAATAGACATTTTTTGCAAAAAAAAACGCGCATCAATCCTCTTGTAAAAGAGTGTTGATGAGCGTCGTTGCTCTTCTTAAAACCCCAACATCATTGTGTGGATTCTAAATATCGTCCTTACTATCTACTGGCTATCTTCATTGATAGAAATAAAATAGTATGGTTATTGCGATGACTGTATTTATATACAGTCTATTGAATAATAATTAATTTTTAGACTAAATTTTCTAAACTATATTTCTAAACTATATGCGTCAGTTACATTTTGAGAGACGGTTGCTAATGTTTGACCATTATTCATTGCCATGGTGCGTAATAAAACAAAGGCGTCTTGCTCTGTGATGCTTTTCTGTTGCATTAAATAACCTTTTGCGCGTTCAACAATTTTTCGGTTAGCTAACTGTGTTTTTGTTTTATCTAGTTCTTTGCGCAATGATTGGCGCTGTTTATATTGTGCTTCAGCAACCTTCATTAAAAAGCTTAATTGGGTGGGCTTTACATCATCAATATATGAGCTTACACCTGCTTGTATCGAAGCATTGATGACATGCTCATTTTTATTTTTAGTAAATAAGATAATTGGTAAAGGCGCTAACTGATTAATATTTTCAAGAGCGGTAAGCAATGATTCATTAGGAGAGCTGGTATTGATCATTAATAGATCAGCGAATAGCGGGGCTGCTATTTTATTTTTAGTACTTTGCTTACCATGATAAGAACCTTGTTTTTTGCTTTGTTGATGCCATTGTTGTTGATCATTCAGCTTCAGTGCAAGCTGATTGAATTCATTCGTTTGTATATGTTCTGTTATGGCATAACCAAGGTCTTGTAAAGCGATTTTGAACGGTGAAGGAACCATGATGACATCTTCAACCAGTAAGACCGAACGCGTGTGTACGGAGGTTACTAATTTACTATTTACTTTCATCATTTTTTGGGCTCCTTTTAATAATTGATACTGTTGTGCATGTTTCTCATATAGCAGGATGAGTGCCAAAAGTATTTATTTCTGTATTATCAGTTACTTAAGGTTTTAAGTGCCATCCTACACCCTATTAGGTAGCAAGGTTATTGCACCATTAAAGAAAAGTATTGATAGATTGCACTGTCTCGGTGCAGGTCAGTATTAGATAAAATAGGCTTTATGTAAGGGGATTTTAACGATGTTTATTGAGAGAGCACTCTGTGGATATTTTAAAGCATATGAAAGCAATGGTTAGGTAATTTGCAGTGATAAAGGTGCAAATGGAATAAATGCACAAAGGTCTAAAGGAATAAAGGTCTAAAAGAATAAAACCAGCCTAACGAATAATCACTAAACTGGTTTTTAATTAGCATCTGTTAACAATGTACCATGTTACTCAGTCTCTTGCTTTTCTTGTTGCTCTTGTTGCTCTTGTTTCTTTTTCTCTTCTTCATGACCCGAACCGCCACATCCACCACAACAACTCATATTTTATCTCCAATAGTTAATTTACTTGTTTTAATTTAATAACTTACTTGTGTTAATTTATTTAGTTGAAACAACTTAAGGTGTATTTCTTACCTTTTTAATCCTGAACTAGCGTGCTTTAGGGCCCAATAGAACTGGGGGGTAAACGACCACAAAACAGCCAAAACCAATCACCCATAAAGCCACAGTAAGTGTTAGCACGTGGCTATAGTTGACAATAAAATACAGTCCAAAAACCCGTACTACAAAGGCTAGTATGATCGCGATAAATGCGATACTCATGGTTTTACCCACTGCAATCATTCGTCCCGTATGGCCTAACGAAACACGAGAAATCATGCTTAAAATCATCGTTGCCATCGCTCCGATAGTAAGCGTATGGATAGCTTGTGAGTGACTAACTAGATACGTTATTTGTGATAAACCAAACATTAATAGTCCTATCACAATACACCAATAACTAATATGCAATGACCATACTAAGGGAGTTGATAAGGTCACTGAAAATTTCCAACGAAACACACGAATTGCATGTATCACGCTGGTAGTGATGAACAACACTGCCACCAATAGTGCAGGGACATCAATCAGTGTTGATGTTGCTAATGCAGCAATGAAAATGGTGAGCAGTATGCTAATGAGTGATAATTTTTCCAATAATGGTAGTGCATCTACACGAGGGGTTTTTGTTCCATTGGCTGTGAACATTGGAAATACTCTACCGCCCATAATACACATCACTAAGGTAATTAATAACACCATAAAGGTAGCTGCTTGTCCCATTAGTATTGGATTGTTAGTGATGGCACTGTAATGTGTGATCAGGTTAGTAATGGCCATGATCAGTAAAATAGGAATAAACATTAAATTGCGCCACAATTTCGTTTTGATAATAGGTATTGCTAAAGCTAAGGCTGATAATGGTAAAAATAAAGCATCTAAGGTAACAATTAATGAGTGCGGTAGTTGATCTGGGAAAAAGAATGCAATGCGCGCTAATACCCATAAAGTGACCAGAGCGCCTAACCCTTTACCATGCAAACTGCGTACACCACTCCAATTTTGTACTGCGGTTAACAGGAACCCAACAATAACCGTCGTCGCGAAGGCAAATAACATTTCATGCATATGCCACCAAAGACTACCTCCAAATAACCTAATGTTTAGATTACCGGTTAATATTCCATTCCAAACGAGTAAGCTGATCATGCTAAATATGGCTGCAAATAAAAATAAAGGTCGAAATGCAAATTCCAGAAAAGCAATGGGTTGATTAGCCGCTCGGCTGTTATCATTCGGATCTGTTATTTTAATCATGGTATATCACCGTTAGTATTGTCTTGTTAATTGTATTTTATTGGTCGAGTATAAATAACTTTTTAGACTTGCTAGATAGCCTTAGATAACTTTAATTGCTAACAATTCAGCTAAGTTTCTTTGTTGTTTTGGTCCTACCAAGTCACTCAAGGTATAAGCATCTAAGGTAGCAAAAAAGTTTTCCAGTGCTTCTGCAAAAATATTTTTCAATTGGCAACTTGGTGTTATCACACATTGATTATCAGCATCAAAACACTCCACTAGTTTATTTTTGTCTTCTATTTTGCGTACTAATTGCCCAATATTAATTTCTTCAGCAGGGCGATTTAATTTTATGCCACCATTTTTGCCACGCGTTGCTAATAAATAACCCTGTTGGTTAAGTTGTTGCACAATTTTCATCAAATGATTTTTTGAAATACCATAACTGTTGGCTATTTCACTAATAGTCGCTAATTGATCTTGATGAATGGCTAGATAAATCAAGACACGCAATGAGTAGTCGGTATAACGCGTAATATGCATATAAAAACCAGTTAGCCTTAAAGATGTATTTATTTTACATCTTTAAGGCTGACTGTAAATAATTATTTTCAGGCAATGCTTTTAAAGATAAATGTTAAGAAATGCTTTTAAGTAGAGAGGGGATAAAAAAGAGTATTTATTTCTTGCTGACAAGATTAAAAAAAGCAAGCAAAACTGTGCTGACTTTATTGACCTGAATATGAGCTGATAACGGGTATAAATTTCTAATCGTCTACTGTAGAATCGCGTCCTTTAATTTTTGCATGACTAGGAAATATAATGCCATCTGATTTTATTGGAATTGATTTTGGGACAAGTAATTGTGCTGTAGCGGCACTTGTTAACAATCAACCGACCTTGATTGTTGTCGATGAAAACAGTGACAATCCTTACAAAATACGCTCAGCTATTTATCTTGCACATGATCAATCTGGGGTTGATAGCCAAGATGCTAAAGCCAATGAACAAACCCTTAACGAAATGTTAGCTGCAGGCGAAATTTTATTTGGGGAGCAGGGCTTTAATGCTTTTTTACAAACTCCGCATGAAGGGCGTTATGTGAATAGCCCGAAGAACTTCTTGGGCGCTAAGATCCCGAAACGTTTATTAGATAGTTTTGAAACGTTAGTAGTCAGGTTTCTTTCTTATTTAAAAAAATGTGCAGAAAAGCAATTGCATACCACTATTACTAAAGTAGTTATCGCTCGACCAGTGAACTATCACTCGACAATGGGAGAGTTGGGAAACAAACAAGCAGAAGCTTTGATGCTACGTGCCGCTAACAAAGTGGGATTTGTAGATGTTGAGTTTATCCATGAGCCTTTGGCTGCTGCTTATCACTTTGAACAGAAAATACAAAAGCCTACACAAGCGATGGTGGTGGATCTCGGCGGTGGTACATCCGATGTTACATTCTGTTTATTAAGTCAGGAAAATGCTGAAAAACTAGATCGTGATGAGGATATTCATTCGACACAAGGTATTCGCCAAGGAGGGATTGTTTGCGATAAATTATTAGCCAGCGGCATTGTTTCACCTTTATTTGGACGCGGTGGACGCACTGATAATGGAAAAGCAATCCCTAATATGTTGTTCTCCGGGGTTTATGATATCGATAATATTCCATTGATGAGTGACTTTTATTCGCCAACACGAAGCAAATCAATCGCTGAATATATTTATCAATGTGAAGATCCGTTGCCTTTAATGCGCCTGCAACGAGTACAAAAACAACGCCTGACCCATCAATTAATGCATGCGGTAGAGTTGTCTAAAATAAACCTGAGTGATAAACAAAAAACACAATTATCGTTATCGTTTATTGAACGTACATTGCATTTAGATATAAAGCGCGAACAAGTCGCTGAAACCATGGATAATTGGCTTGATAAAATGTTTGTGATGATTGATGACACAATAAAACAAGCTCAACAAACGCCTGAAATAATCTATTTAACGGGGGGCATGGGTTTATCACCGTTAGTGCAGCAAGCATTGGCAGAACGTTTCCCTAATGTGGATATTTCTGTCGCTGATGCATTTAGCTCAGTTGTATTTGGTGCGCTATTAAAAGCAAAACGTTTATTTTCTTAAGTTATTTTCATAAGCAATACTTTTTTATATTATGATTTTAAATACACTTGGGATGATTTAATTTTTGATATTGCTGAAGCTTATTCTGTTGAGATTCGTCTTAACGGTTCAGGAGCGATTAGTAAACTTGATTTTAGAGACTGTCACTGCAATTCTAGAACCCTCTACTTTTGCTGTTTTAGGTTTGGCGCTATTAGGATTTTCTGGTGCGTCACGCCGTAAGCGTTAATTGCTTATTAAAAGCGTTAGTAAAACAAAAACTTCTTTTATCTTAAAGGTTATTTACAAAGGTCACTTAGGTGGCCTTTTTTGTCTTTTCTATTTAACACCACTGTTCTGATAAAGAGCCTGAATTAAACTACTGCCTATCCTAAACTCCACAAACTTTACTTCTTGTAAAGACTAAAGGCGTTTTTACTACTTTACCTTATTAGTGTTTTATACATGGCAACATTTCGATACGAGTAAGACAACTATTTAAAAGGGCGGTTACTGACACATATAGCAAATATTAATGGGTAGGATCCCGCCCATTTGTTTTTTATTGGTATTGTTTACGATCACTTTTTTAACATCTTTCCCTTGCTAGCACTGACCTGTTAACAAATTAGTAACATTGGCTCGGCACTTGCTATATCTGCTGTATGTAACGACTCAGTGGTTTTACATATTTTAAAAACAGCGCATTGATGCGTACCAATATGGATATAGGAGCTCAAAATGTTTAAAAAATTAACCGTTATTTCTCTATGTAGTGCAGCACTTTTAAGTAGTGTTAATGCTTATGCTAATTGTGATGAAGGGGAGATGGTGATCAAGTTTAGTCATGTTACTAACTCTGACAAACATCCTAAAGGCGTAGCTGCTTCATTATTAGAGCAACGAGTGAATACTGAAATGAATGGTAAAGCTTGTATGCAAGTTTTCCCTAACTCAACACTATACGATGATAACCAAGTTTTAGAAGCGCTGTTAAATGGAGATGTTCAACTAGCGGCTCCTTCTCTATCTAAGTTTGAAAAAATAACTAAGAAGTATCGACTTTTTGATTTGCCGTTCTTATTCGATGATGTTGCTGCCGTTGATAGATTTCAGAACTCGGAAGCGGGCGATAAATTAAAAAATGCGATGAATCGTCGTGGCCTTAAAGGTTTAGAGTTTTGGCATAACGGTATGAAACAAATGTCTGCTAATAAACCTTTGTTATTACCAAGTGATGCTAAAGGGCTTAAGTTCCGTGTACAAGCATCTGACGTGTTAGTTGCACAATTTGAGCAACTAGGTGCTAATCCTCAGAAAATGTCATTTAAAGAGGTTTACGGCGGCTTACAAACTAAAGTTATCGATGGCCAGGAAAATACGTGGTCAAATACTTACGGTAAAAAATTCTTCGAAGTTCAAGATGGCGTAACTGAAACGAATCACGGTATTTTAGATTACTTAGTGGTGACGTCTGGCGATTGGTGGGACAACCTACCTGATGATATTCGTAATCAGTTAGGCACTATTTTAAAAGAAGTGACTGAAGAGAGAAATGCTGAATCAACTATTGTGAACGAAGCGAATAAACAAAATATTATCAAAGCAGGTGGCGTAGTACGTACTTTAACACCTGAGCAACGTGGTGAATGGGTCACTGCTCTTAAACCTGTTTGGAAAAAGTTTGAAAAAGATATCGGTAGTGACTTACTTGATGCTGCACAAGCTTCAAACCAGTAACTATTAATATCAGCCATTACCTTAAAGATGAAATATTGTTTTTTGAGGTAATGGCTTTACTAAATAGTGTAAAAGATAGTGATTAGGAAAGGGATAAATAAATGAAAAACGGAATTTTTACCCGAATAGGGAAAATCACCGATTATGCAGAAGAAACATTAATTGCCGCATTTTTAGGGTTAATGACGTTATTAACTTTTGCCAATGTAGTGGTGCGATATGTCTTTAATGACAATATATTATGGGCATTAGAACTAACGGTATTCATGTTTGCATGGATGGTGTTAGTAGGGGCTTCTTATGGCGTTAAAAAACATTTTCACATCGGTGTTGATGTGGTTGTCAATATTGCACCAAAAGGCTTAAGAAAGACATTTGCCTTGATCGCTGTATTCTTCTGTTTATTCTTTTCTATTTCATTATTAATTGGTTCTTGGAATTATTGGATCCCTTTTATTACTGACCGTGCGTGGTATGAGACGGAAGATATTCCAATGCCTGACATATTACAGTTTCTTTCTGGTTGGTTTAATGAAGGAGAGCGATACGAAAGGCTACCTCGATTTATTCCTTACTTTGCATTGCCTTTAGGTATGGCATTAATGACATTCAGATTCTTGCAAATCGCTTGGTTAATTATGACCAATAAATTAGATCGCATGATTGCAAGTCATGAAGCTGAAGAACAACTAGATGAGTTTCATCAAGAACAAGACAACATTGAGCTCACTGAGATTAAAAAAAGCATTGCCAACAAAAGCAATGGGCTAAAAAGTAAAACTGAAAAAGCGAATGTTAACAAGGAGAGTAACTAATGGCTATGTTAATGCTTTTTATTATGGTGATTACATTAATGATCATCGGGGTGCCTATTGCGATTTCGCTAGGTGCTTCAAGTATTGTTTTTTTGATGGTTCATTCTGACGCATCGCTAGCATCTATTGCACAAACGTTACTTAATGCGTTTACTGGCCATTATACTTTATTGGCGATCCCTTTCTTCATTCTTGCTTCTAGTTTTATGGCTACGGGTGGTGTGGCTAAACGTATTATTCGATTTGCAATTGCACTGGTTGGGTCATTGCGTGGTGGATTAGCAATGGCATCAGTTGTTGCTTGTATGATGTTTGCGGCGTTGTCAGGTTCTTCTCCTGCGACGGTAGTGGCAATCGGTGGTATTGTTATTGCTGGTATGGTCAAAAATGGTTATACAAAAGAGTTTGCTGCAGGTGTTATTTGTAATGCTGGTACGTTAGGTATTTTGATTCCTCCCTCAATAGTTATGGTTGTTTATGCGGCTGCAACCGATGTATCCGTAGGGCGTATGTTTTTAGGGGGCGTTATTCCTGGTCTGTTAGCCGGAGTGATGTTGATGATCGCCATCTACATTTATGCGCGTTATAAAAATATTCCTGCGCAACCTTTTGTTGGTTGGGGCGAAGTGTTCCGTTCTGCAAGAGATGCTGGCTGGGGATTATTACTGATTGTTATTATCCTTGGTGGTATTTATGGTGGTATTTTTACACCCACTGAAGCTGCTGCTGTTGCCGCTGTATATGCCTTTATTATTTCAAACTTTGTTTATAAAGATATGGGACCATTAGCAGATAAGGAACCCGCAGAGAAAAAAGCTAAAGCTTATTGGTTTAAAGCGATGCACGTGTTCTGTCATGAAGATACACGCAAAACCTTATACGATGCTGGTAAGTTAACTATCATGTTAATGTTCATCGTCGCAAATGCCCTGATCCTAAAGCACGTGTTAACGGAAGAACGTATTCCACAAATGATCACTGAATCGATGCTATCTGCAGGTTTGGGGCCAATCGAGTTCTTGATTGTAGTGAATTTACTGCTCTTAATCGGTGGCCAATTCATGGAGCCTTCAGGTTTATTGATTATTGTTGCACCTTTAGTGTTCCCAATTGCGATTGCATTAGGTATTGACCCGATTCACCTAGGTATCATGATGGTGGTAAATATGGAAATAGGTATGATCACACCACCCGTAGGATTAAATCTATTTGTGACCGCTGGCGTGGCCAAATTATCAATGATGAAAGTGGTGAAAGCTTCTTTACCATTAGTTGGCGTGATGTTCTTGTTCTTAATTATTGTAACTTATGTACCTTGGGTTTCAACTTGGTTACCCAATATGATGATGGGACCTGAAGTTGTCACCAAGTAAAAAGTTAACTAGCGTAGTGGTTGTTATAAAATAGCCACTAATCTGAATAATAAGTTAATAAGTTAATAAGTTAATAAGTTAATAAGTGAAAAGTTCTGTTTGGTGCTGGTGGTTTATTTACATCAGCACTTTTTTTATGTGCACACCATTCTGTTGAATGGGCTATTTATGACTTATATAATTAGTCAGTAAAATCTAGCCCATCATAATTATTAGTCGCAGTTAATCCGCTTTAAAATTTTGCTTTTTTATCTCATGTTTTTGCATTTTATCATACAGCGTTTTACGCGGTAAATTGAGTGCATGCATGGTCTCCTTGATACTGCCATTAGTTAGGCTTAACGCTTGCTCGATTAATGTCTTTTCAAATGCCTCTACCTGCTCAGCTAAACTTAGCCCGGAATTAACGTCATTATTAACATCGTTTAAGTCTGATAATGAACCTAATAAAATATAACGTTCTGCTGCATTTCTTAATTCACGCACATTACCAGGCCAATCATGACTTAATAAGGCTTGTAACGAGTTTGCGGGCAACGCAGGGGCTGCTTTGCCATATCGCGCTGCCGCAATCAATAAAAAGTGATGAAACAATTTTGCTATGTCTTCTTTGCGATGACGTAATGGAGGTAAATCGAGGGTGACCATATTCAAACGATAGAATAAATCTTGTCTAAAGTTGGGGGCTTCTTTTAAATCTACTTTAGTGGCCGCGATGATGCGAATATCTAAATCAATGGCTTTATTTGAGCCGATACGCTCTAGGCTTCGCTCTTGAAGCACACGCAATAAACGCACTTGTGCTTGCATTGGCATCGACTCAATTTCATCAAGGAATAGCGTACCGCCTTGTGCATATTCAAATTTGCCAATTCGTTGTGTATCTGCTCCGGTAAATGCGCCTTTTTCATGTCCGTATAATTCACTTTCAATCAAATTTTCTGGTACTGCACCACAGTTGACAGCAACAAAGTTATTGGAACGACGTTGACTTTGTTCATGCAAAGAGCGAGCAACTAATTCTTTACCGGTACCTGTTTCTCCATAAAGTAATATATCTGCATGGCTATCTGCCACGCGATCAACCATTTGTTTGAGTGTGAGCATGCTTGGTGTGTTGCCTATGATCCGTGGCCCTAATGTTTCTTTATTTTGTAAGGCTTTTTTTAATTCTCTATTTTCAAGTGTAAGTTGACGTTTCTCCAAGGCTTTACGTGTATGTTCAATTAATCTATCCGATGCAAAGGGCTTTTCGATAAAGTCATAGGCTCCATTCCTAATCGCCTCAACGGCCATAGAAATATCGCCATGCCCGGTTATTAAAATGATTGGTAAGTCGAGATCGCGTTGCTGTAAAGTATTTAGCAATTGTAAACCAGAGATGCCAGGTAATCTGATATCAGATATCACCACCATCGGTAATGTTTCTTTCATTGCAATTAATGCAGACTCTGCATCTTCAAAAAATTCTGCTTCTATATCGGCTAAAGCAAATGTTTGTTGGTTAGCTAGGCGCATATCTATTTCATCGTCAATAAAAAATACTGTGCTCATTTATTTTCCTTAATTTGATTCACTTTTGTTGCTTTAATCTGAGTATGTTAATTGTTGTTCGCGCTCATATTGTTCTTATTGACGGGGAGTGAAATACAGAACTCTGCACCACTGGTTACTCTATTTTTCGCCGTTAATGTACCTTGCATGTTATTAATGATTTGCTGAGAAATTGACAAGCCTAAGCCTAATCCTGTTTCCTTCGTGGTAAAGAAGGGTTCAAAAAGGTGTGGGAGGTGAGCTTGATCAATGCCAGTCCCTTGATCCAATACTTTAATCTTTGCAATATCGGATTCAATAATTAACTCAATTTTAATCAATTTATGATCACTATGTTGCATCGATTGCAAAGCGTTAGATAGAAGGTTTACAACAATTTGTTCAAGCTGAATAGGTTCTGCTTTTACATAAATGGATTGTGTGGGTAACTGCATGGTTAGTTCTGTTTTATTCGCTTTTAATTGCGGTTTTAACAATTCATGGGCTGCGAGAATAACCGGTTGCAAAGCAATTATTTTTAACTCTCCATTGGACTTTCTCGCAAAAGATTTAAGCTGTGAACTTATTTTAGCCATCCGCTCTGTTAAGTGGGTAATACGGCTTAGGTTATTACTGACTTGATCTAACTTATCACGATCTAGAAAAAGCACTGCATTTTCAGCGTAAGTACGAATCGCCGATAGTGGATTATTAAGCTCATGGCTGATACTGGCAGACAATTGCCCTAATACGGCTAACTTAGCAGATTGAATCAATTCTTTTTGTGTGGACCTTAATGCGGCTTCAGCCTTATGTCGTTCTTCTACTTCAGCTTGTAAAGCAGAAGTACGTTGCATCACAGTGAATTCCAACTTTTGTTTGGATTTTATTTCGGCAAGCACTTGTTCCTGGTGACGAGTTTGCTTTTGTTTAATTAAAATAAGGGTGAGGTACAACAGCATATACAGTAAAGTAATCAATAAGAACAACAATAGGATATCGAATAGAATAGGGGTAATAGGCGCTAATACGCGTACATTCCATTGTTCATCATCAAAGGCTTTAATTAATGATAGGTAATAAGTAGGCAGCCACTTTTTATTATCTAATTTTTTATTATCTAATTTTAGGAGGGCGGCATTAGTGTTTAAATTACCTGATATTGGTATATAGTCAATTTGACGCTCAAGGTAGCGGCGAGTGTCTCGCAGATCATTTTTTTGCTGTTCGGATAGTGGAGCTAAACTGTGGTAAAGCCATTTGATTTCAGATGAGATAAAAACCACATTGTTAAGATCGGTCACCAAAAAGGACTGTTCTTTGCCTGCCCAATCTTTTTCTAGTAAAGATAAGTTCATTTTAATCACGACCACACCAATCGTTTCCGCTGCATAATTAACAGGGTACGAAAAGTAGTAACCACGTTTGCCTGAGGTTGATCCTAATGCAAAATAGCGTCCTGGCGCCCCTTGAATAGCATCTTGGTAGTAGGGGCGAAACGAAAAATTATTGCCTATAAAAGTACTTTTTTTAGTCCAATTACTCGCGGCGATAGTAGTACCATCCTTATCTAATAAATAGGTATCTGATGCGCCGACGATTTTGTTGATGGTATTAAGGTGCCTGTTAGTTAAATCAAGTTGTGCGCTATTATCAGAAGCCATTAAAGCGTTAATAATAATTCCTTGACGAGACAATAGTTGAGGGATAAATGAAAAGTGACCAAGTTGACTATCAATATGACGACTGAATCTATCTAATTGTTGTTGGTTAGTTATTTGTAGCTGTTGATAGCTGTATTGCCATAACCAATGAATACTTATGATTAAGGTTAAACAATATAAAAATAGCCATAACAAAGTCACTCTACGTCTGAGACTATCCATGATTAATATTGCCATTTAAAATCCCTGTTTAACCTAATCTATTTATACGCAATAAAGTAACATGTTAGTGATATCGATTATTTGGTGTTGGCCGCAACTTTATCTATTAAAAGGTCACATTTTATATAAATTTTTATATTTAACATATTGATTCAAATTATATTATTTGATTATTTCTCAAAAAATAACTAGCGATTTTTGAGATAGAAAAACACTAAAAGTATTGTCTGTTTATCTATATAAACTTTGCAAAAAAGCAAAGGGGGGGGACTTCAAAGTAACTAAAACAAAAAGAGTATGTTATGTTGCATGTTAATTATAAAAGGATGCCATATGCAATTACCTGACATTTTATTGGATAAAAATTTATGTAAAGTTAGAACAATTACCACTTTTGTTCGATTGGATTTTGATCAAACTAAGTGGCCTAAAGTCATTCTTAAAGCGAACTCGTTTTGTCAAGCATTAGCCAATGATTTAAAACACAATGGTTATACTGTTCAATCAATTCGTATTGTGACTAATGCATTTGCTGAATATATTGATACGACTGATCTTGTATCTGCTCAACGAGATCTTCGTATCTTAAATGAAATGTTAAATAATGGTCAGCAAAGTGGTTTAAGATTAAGATTTGCGATCGGTGAAGCGACCAGCGTCCATCAATTAGGATTAATACCTGAGTTGATTCAAGAGTTCGGTGATTTATGTAATGTCTGCGTCAATATAAAAATGGATGAAAATGGTGTCTTAGATAATCAATTGATTGAAGAAGCGACCAAAGCAGTGAATAAGATCAGCCAGATCACTCCCCGTGGAGAAGGTAATTTTAACTTCACTGTTAATTTCAACTGTGATCCTTTAATCCCATATTTTCCTGCCGGTTATAGTAATCAATCCAGTGAAAACAGTTTTGTTATCGGATTAGAAACACCTGACTTATTAGTGGCAACACTGAAAGCATTTAGTCATCACAATCCGGTCTTAAATCATCAACAAGCAAGTGCTGGTTATTACCAATCATTGTCCCAACAATTGCAATACCATGTCGACCAAATTAAAGCTGTTATAGAAAATGATCATCTTGATAAAGATTTCAAATTCGCAGGTTTAGATAGTTCAGCTGCCCCTTCAAAAGATTGCGCAAGTATGACCGAAGTCTATGAATTATTGGGGGTTGAATACTTTGGTGCATCAGGCACGGTCGAAGCCTCTGCTTTATTAACTCGTGTATTTAAATCCATAAAACATATACCGCTGGTGGGCTTTTCTGGATTGATGTTAGCGCTAACCGAAGATAGAGGCTTAGCTGAAGGTAGCCAACTACAGAATTTTGATATACGTTCTTTATTAACCTATAGCGCAGTCTGCGGCATTGGATTAGATACGGTGCCTATTCCCGGTGACACACCGATTGATAAAATTTCTGCCTTAATGCGCGATACCGGCACTATGGCTTTTAGGTTAAATAAACCACTTACGGTTAGATTGTTTCCAGTGCCAGGTTTAGAAGCCGGTGATATGACTGCCTTTAAAAGTGATGATTTATGTAACTGTGCCGTATTATCGGTACCTTAAGGATTGAATATGTCTGTAGTTATTTACGGTGATAGCTTGTCGGGTAATTGTTATAAAATTAAGCTACTTTGTGCGCTATTAAATATAGAACACCAATGGATTGAAGTTGATATTATGGCTGGGGAAACACGCACCAGTGAGTTTTTAGCACTTAATCCAAATGCAAAAATACCTTTATTAGTGACCGAGCAAAACCAAGCCATTGCGGAGTCTAACGCTATTCTTTATTACCTTGCGCAAGGTAGCCGGTTGTTCCCTGCATCTATATTACAACAATCGCTGTGTTTACAATGGATGTTCTTTGAACAATATAGCCATGAACCCTATATTGCAGTTGCACGTTTCATTAATAAATACCTAGGTAGTCCTGCAGATAGGTTGCAGGAACTAGAAAGTAAAAAGGAAGGCGGTAATAGGGCGTTAGCCGTGATGGAAATACAACTTCAGAAAATGCCCTATTTATTAGGTGATGAAATATCTATCGCGGATATTAGTCTATTTGCTTATACGCATGTGGCCTATGAGGGAGGATTTGATTTAAATGAATTCCCCGCAATACTTTCTTGGATATCTCGCATTGAGCATCAGAAAGATTTTATTCATATAGGATAAATGTTGGACGGTTTCACTCGTGCTGTTTATAAAGTGTACACGATCGTTCAAGTTACCCTAAGATATAACATTTCGTTATAACATTACTAAAGACAGGAATAACACTTAATGGTTTAATACAAAATTACAGTTGTGTACACTTTCGCTTCAATCAGACTGAATTAGGCTAAAATATAATGATTATTATGCCTTAGCCTCAGATTTTACTGTAGAATTTAAGTGAACTGCTGATAATAAATTAAATTTATTTATAGATGTTTTCCTGACAGCAAAATATTACTTCTTAACATCAATCGATAGTGTTACCTATAAATGGTTCAGCTTTTCTCAACTGAATGATGCTTTGTATTATGTATTTAGTTTGGTTAGTTTTTAAATGTCGTAAATAATCACGGTAAAGCATCCATTAATTGATGTTGCATTACCAATATATAACATAAACCCAAATTAATTTTATTTAGGAATAATATGAACGTATTTTTTAAAAAAGCACTGGTTGCACTAGTGGCTGCAACAAGTTTACTAACCGTACCTGCATTTGCACAGGAAACAGTTAAAGTCGGTATGTCTGGTCGTTACTTCCCATTTACCTTTTCTAAAAGTGATGTGCTTCAGGGCTTTGAAGTGGATGTATGGAATGAAGTTGCAAAACGCGCTGACTATAAAGTTGAATTTGTGACAAGTAGCTTTTCGGGTTTATTTGGCATGTTAGAAGCTGGGCACATTGACACCATTGCAAACCAAATTACTATTACAGAAGCACGTACTGCTAAGTATGCATTCTCAATTCCTTATGTGATCGACGGTGTTCAAGTTACTGTTCGTAAAGGACGTGATGATATCCAAGGTGTTGAAGATCTTAAAGGTAAAAAAGTTGCAGTTAATTTAGGTAGTAACTTTGAGCAAGTATTACGTAAAATTGATACAAACAATGAAATTAACATTGTTACTTACGATACAGGTATTGAGCAAGATGTTGCATTAGGTCGTGCCGATGCATTCGTAATGGACCGCGTTTCTTCTGCGCAGTTAATTAAAAAAGCAGGATTACCTTTGCAATTAGCAGGCAAACCTTTTGAGAAAATTGAAAATGCAATGCCATTTTTAAATAAACCATCACAATTGATTATTCGCGACAAGGTTAATACTGCACTTGAAGCAATGCGTGCAGATGGAAAATTAGCTGAAATTTCAAACAAATGGTTTGATACTGATATCACGCAATAATATTAATCCTTAAAGAGTCGTTTTTATGCAAAGTTCATTTGATTTTCAATATATTATTGAATTAATGCCCATTTTATTAAAATATCTTGGGGTGACAATGGAAATGGCACTTTGGGGGTTTGTATTTGCATTAATACTCGCACTGGGTTTAGCCCTAGTGCGAGTATTTAAAATTACTTTTGTACAGCATCTTGCCTCTCTTTATATTTCCTTTTTTCGTGGCACGCCATTATTAGTACAGTTGTTTCTTTTGTATTATGGGTTTCCACAATTTATGCCTATTTTTGTTGGTATGGATGCGTTTACCGCCGCGATTATAGGTCTTTCGTTACACTTTTCTGCGTATATGGCTGAAAGTATTCGTGCTGCCATTTTAGGCATTGATAAATCACAAATGGAAGCTTGCTTAAGTTTAGGCATGACACGTTTACAAGCAATGAAACGTGTTATTTTGCCGCAAGCTTCACGTGTCGCAACACCATCATTAATGAACTACTTCATCGACATGATCAAAAGTACGTCATTGGCGTTTACATTAGGTGTTGTTGAAATTATGGCAAAAGCACAAATGGAAGCCTCTTCAAGCTTCAAGTTTTTTGAAAGTTTTCTTGCTGTTGCCGTTGTTTACTGGGTTGTTGTTATCATCTTTACGCGTATACAGCATCTTCTAGAATACAAACTTAATAAGGCTTATTAATCATGATCAAAGTAACCAGTCTGAGTAAAAAGTTTGGCGATTTAGAAGTACTTAAAGATATCAACTTTGAAGTGTCCCAGGGTGAAATAATCGTTATTATTGGTCCATCTGGTACCGGTAAATCTACCTTATTACGTTGTCTTAATTACCTTGAAACACCAAGCAGTGGTCAAATCCACATCGGTGATGTCAATATTGATGCGTTGTCACATACAGCGAAAGAGGTTACTTCGTTACGTAAACAGAGTAGCTTTGTATTTCAAAACTATTCTCTATTTGCGAATAAAACAGCCTTACAAAATGTTGCTGAAAGTTTAATTACGGTTTGGGGAGTACCTAAATCTGAAGCCTTAGCAAAAGCCGAAGCAATTCTGATCAAAGTTGGTTTAAAAGATAAACTACATATTTATCCTTCGCAATTATCAGGTGGTCAGCAACAGCGTGTTGGTATTGCTAGAGCAATGGCGGCAAAGGGGGAAGTCATTTTATTTGATGAGCCTACTTCAGCATTAGATCCTGAATGGGTTGATGAAGTATTAGCCGTAATGAAACAATTGGCCGTTGAAAGGCAAACCATGATCGTAGTGACCCATGAAATGCAATTTGCAAAAGAGGTAGCCGATACGGTTATTTTTATGGAAGATGGGTATATTGTTGAACAAGGCTCGCCACAGCAAATTTTTGAAAATCCGCAGCACCAGCGTACCAAGGCCTTTGTGAAAAGAGCCTTAAAAAAAGGCTATTAATCCTCGCTTAGTAACCTTCATTGTCTTTGTATCCGTTATTATTCAACTATCAAAATAGTAAGTCACCTTGAATGATAACGGCTAAACAGCTAGTTAAATATGAAAAAATAACCACTATATATGTTTATTATTTTCCTTCTCTATCACTCAAATACCCCTTTGATAAATATCATATAACATTTAAATTCAACTGTTTACTCACATTTATTTGTTATAATGATTGTCATTAGTTAATTCAAACACATTAATTTACAAATAAAGGATTTTACAATGCAAGAGCAAAAATTAATCGACTATGGACCGTTGGCGGTGTTAGTAGGCACATGGGAAGGAAATAAAGGTAAAGATCTTGCTCCGGAACCCGATGGCACCGAACATAATGAATATTATGAAACGATTGTATTTACCGAAGCCGTTGATTTAGCGAATGCAGAAGAAGAAAGACTGAGTGCTGTACATTACACTCAAAAAGTACAACGTATTAGTAATAATAAAATAATTCACCAAGAAACCGGATATTGGATGTGGCAACAGGGCACTGATAAAGTGATGCACTCTTTAACTATTCCTCGTGGTATTTGTGTACTTGCGGGCGGCACATCATCACAACAAGAAAATACAACAAGATTCTCAGTGGCAGCATCCTTAGATAGTGAACAGTGTCCAATTATCCAAAGTAGTTTCTTGGTACAAAAAGCTAAAACTAAAAGTTACAAACAAGAATTACAGGTATCGGGTAATACACTACAATACCAACAAAATATGCTACTCGATATTTATGGTAGAGAGTTTGATCATAATGATAAAAACACCTTAACTAAAATAAAGTAAACATTTCTGATTATCTGAAAACAGGGTGACTTAACCATCGCGATTGATATTTTTGGTTATAAAAAGCCATTTTAATCGCGACTTATGTTTTAGCAACTATCTTTTTAAAATCATTAACTAATTGCCGTAAGCGATATAGATACTTATCAACGGATTTGAAACGATATTAGTCTATCATGATGATTTAAATAGCCTTTCGTAAGCTGCACCTCTAGTTTTAAAGTGAAAATTTAATACGCATAGTGTCGGAATAATTTACATTCATAAACTATACCCATATTGGGATATATAAATAGTAGTAGTAACAATGGCTTGCTAACTTGGCCTTATAATTGCTTATTACACCGTAATTATTAATTAAGAGGTAAACATGAAAAAAACTTATACGATTATAGCGTTAGTCGCAGGTTTATATTCACAGGTTGGTATAGCTGGTCCGATAGAGTTGCTCAATCAGAACAATCTGATTGTATTCGGTAATTTACAGTCTAATAGTGAAGTTGAAGGTAAAACGTTAGTCGGCGGTGATATTTCTGGTCCCGCATCAAATTATGGTATTAACCTAGCACCTTATGATACTGCATTGGTGGTAGGTGGCAACGTAACATCAGGCACGACTATCAATGCAAATGGGCATACTGTCACGGTTGCTGGAAATAATAATGGAACAATAAACTCAGCGCTTACCGTTACAGGGTCTTCGCCAGTGGATTTTGGTTTAGTGAAAAATGAATTGACAGATTTTTCTGCATATTTAGCTAACCTCAATGCCAATTCTTTATTAGACTCTCCAAATGGTAATCAACCGAGCGCAGCAAACTTTAATATTGATTCAAATATTGGTAATGGTATGGCTGTATTTAATATCGATACTGATGATTTATTTGGTAATGGTTTAGTACAACAATATGATATTAATTTTGCTAATCAATCTCCATCTGCTGTAGTAATAAACGTTGCAGGAGAGAATATTACTGATGCAAGTATGGGTAACCCCGTCGGTGGATTTAACAAAGCTAATAGTGATTTTATAATTTGGAATTTTTATGAAGCTATTGATATTAAATTAGATAAACGTTTACAGGGAAGTCTATTAGCACCTTTAGCAACATTAACTATTTCTAATTATATTGAAGGCTCCGTAGTTGTTAATAATTTTTATCAAAACGGTGAAATACATAATCCAATATTTAATGGAGATATCGCTTATAACCCTATCCCTACCGTAAGTGTTCCTACTCCGGTTCCAGCTCCCTCTTCGTTATTAATTTTTGCGGCAGCTTTACTTGGTCTCAGTTTATGGCGTCGTAAATCTTCTATTGATAAATAATCCATTACAAAACTTTCGATAAAAAACAGTATGAAAATAGAGATAAAGTCACCAATTATTGGTGACTTTTTTTATGAAATTGAAAAGGCAGTAAAAACTTATCTACAAAAAAGCCGCTAAGTAGGTAGCTACTAGCGGCTTTTTTATATTTATTAAAGCTAAGAAAGTGTAATAAAATCAATAAGCTAATTACATTTTCTTATAACATTTAGTCGGGTAGTTAACTTTATTTGCTATGACGTTCTTTTAGCTTAGCAGCAACATCTGCTAATGATAAACCTTCGTTTTGTAGCAATACAGTTAAGTGATAGATAAGATCTGCACTTTCACAAGTTAACTCATCCATATCTTTTGCCATTGCAGCTAGTGCAACTTCAACGCCTTCTTCACCTACTTTTTGTGAGATACGTTTAGTGCCACGTGCATACAAACTGGCAGTATAACTGCTTTCAGGATCTGCACCTTTACGACTTTTGATCACTTGTTCTAAGTCAGATAAAAAGCTTAATGATGGTTCTAGATCATTTTTAAAACAAGTTTCATTCCCTAAATGGCAAGTCGGTCCAATTGGTTCAACAATGGCAAGTAATGTGTCATTGTCACAATCAGAGCTAATCTCAATTACATTTAAAAAGTTACCTGACTGTTCACCTTTACACCATAAACGTTGTTTTGTGCGGCTGAAAAAAGTCATTTTTCCAGATTCAAGCGTTGCAGCTAGTGATTCTTGGTTTACATAACCTAGCATCAATACTTTGCCCGATGTTTGATTTTGTACAACCACTGGCATTAAGTTATCTACTTTTGCCCAATCTAAAGACTGAAGCTGTTCTTGTTTCATTAAACTCATAAACGAATCGCTACCTTTTCTGTTTTAAGGTAAGATTTTAACTCACCAATATTTATTATTTGTTTGTGGAATACACTCGCGGCTAAAGCACCGTCGACATCTGCTTGATTAAACACATCTGCAAAATGTACCATTTCTCCGGCGCCACCTGAAGCAATTAAAGGAATATTACAAATTGCACGTGCTTGGCTCAACTGGTCAATATCATAACCACAACGAACCCCATCTTGATTCATCACATTCAATACAACTTCACCTGCACCGCGTGATTGCACTTCTTTGATCCAATCAAAGGTATTCCATTTAGTAGTAATTGTTGCATGCTCATTACCGGTAAATTGCTTCACTTGATGTTGACCTGTTTCTTGATCAAAATATGAGTCAATGCCAATAACGATACATTGTGTGCCAAACTTTTCTGCTAAACGGTTAATAAGACTAGGGTCCGCTAACGCTGGACTATTGATAGACACTTTATCTGCGCCAAATTCGAGAATGCGTCGCGCATCTTCTTCTGTTTTAATGCCACCGGCAACACAAAATGGGATATCGATGACTTCTGCAACGCGGCTTACCCAACTTTTATCAACAACACGGTCATCTGAACTGGCTGTAATATCATAAAAAACCAGTTCATCAGCACCTTCTTCAGCATAACGTTTAGCAAGCGGTACGATATCGCCTACGATTTCATGGTTACGAAATTGTACACCTTTTACTACTTGTCCATCTTTAACGTCTAAACAAGGAATAATACGTTTTGCTAACATATATCATGACCTTTTATTATTTTATTATAAATCAATTGGTTACCTGCTATTTAGTCGTAAAACGAAGTGTTTTCAGCATTCCATGTGCATACTTGTTAAAATAACACAAATAATGAGCTCCTTTTTAGTCGTAAATTATTCACTTTATATTCATCAGTATACAATCTTTCTAACCCATCTTGAATGGCTATATACTTTTTTAATAGATAAAAAAACTTACACTCGATAAAAAAAGTAATAAATAACAACACTCGATTATTTACTGAGCAGCACTGCAATATAAAAATATCTTATTTTCGAAAAAATTCTTCTATGAGACTTATACTTAGTAAGATCAATACATTAAGCTGTTTTTTAAAATCTTTCAAATTTTCGTCACACTGTATTTTGAACAAATACGTTAGTTCTTTATTTTACGTATCGTATTTTATGCATCGTTTTTAATCTATTTCTATTATTTTTTTGTATTTCTAATTTCTTTTTATCGTTTCATAGTGATCTTAATGTAAATGTAAGTGGTTAATTTTCACTCCTCACTTATTGTTTATAAGTACGGCTTCACTTTTTAAATTCGGTTTTCTTAATTCAATTTTTTAAATAGAACTTTAGGGCTGCTACTTATTTAAATAAACATCACCAAACGCTACATAAGAGTTACATTTCATTTTTATGGGCTTCTTTATTTGTTCTAAACTTCTGAGGTGTAGTGTTGAAATAGGATCTAAAACTGCTGATATATGATGAATCATTTTGATAGCCAACTCTATCGGCTATAGCTTGTATTGGTATGTCTTCATCGAGTAATGATAAGGAGTAAATCAATCTTAAATGTTGGCGCCAACGAGGAAATGAAGTATTAAATTCTTTAACAAAAAGACGTGACAATGTTCGTTCTGATGCCCCCACTTTTTCTCCCCATTTCTTCAATGACCAATCTAAAGCTGGTGTATCGCTCAATTTATCAAAAATTAATTTAAGTCGCCTATCTTTTGGTAACAATAACTTAAAGGTCAGTATTTCCTCTCGATGAATTTGATCATGTAAGACAGCTAAAAGATGTGATATTTCATCTAGGTTATCTGTACTCACACATTTTCTTCTAATTTCCTGTAGTAGTTCTTTAAGGAAAGGCGTTAGAGAAATTGCTCTAATTTTCTTTTTATATATCCCGCAAAAATTTGGGTTTAAATAAATCCCCATAAATGTGGTATTGGATAGCGCAATTGATTCATGTTGAAGCGTTGCTGGCACAAAAAGAGCTGAAGTATGAGGCGCAAGATATTGGTAATCACCGGATTTAGTTTGAAGTAATCCATTTATCGGGAAAATGATTTGATGCCATGTATGTTCATGCATCGTATCCACATAACCTTTTGGCATTTCAATCACCTTAACTAAAACAGATAAATTGGGATTTGTTCTAATCATTTCGTTTGCTGAAATCTTTTGGCGGCTTGGAATGGTCATCAGTCTTAATGTCCTTATCGTGTCATTAATTTTTAAGGCTACCATAGCGATACTTAGATGAAAATAGGAGGAAGTATGGAAATTCATTTTGTCATTCATGAAGCTTTTGAGGGTAAGGGCTATCTTGAACAGTGGATAGAGGAACGAGGTTATATTTGTAGCCACACTTTACTTTATCTTGGGGAATCGCTTCCATCTAAACCATTTGATTTTGATTGTTTAATTGTATTAGGAGGGCCTCAGAGTCCATCTACGAGCAATAAGGAATACTCATATTTTGATTCAGAAGCTGAGCAATTATTGATTTCAAATTCAATTTTAGAAAATAAAGCAGTAGTTGGTATCTGCCTTGGGGCTCAACTTATCGGTCAAGCTTTGGGGGCTAAGTATGAAAAGAGCCCTGAAAGAGAGATAGGTTATTTTCCTATTCAGCTAACTAATGAAGGTCAAAATGACGAATTATTCAGTGATTTTAATTTATCTGAACTAGTGGGTCATTGGCATAACGATATGCCTGGATTGACTGAGTCAGCTAAAATATTAGCAATCAGCGCAGGTTGCCCAAGACAAATTATACGTTACTCGGAATTAGTATATGGGTTTCAATGCCATTTAGAGTTTATCAAAAAGGATTTACCGCTTCTGATAAAGCACAGTGGAAATGATTTTTCTATCCAAAACAATAGTCGTTTCATACAAGACAAGTCAGAAATATTGAAAATATCAACAATTAAAATGAATAAATTATTGGGTAAATTTATGGATAATTTGATGATGGCCTATTCCAATAGTCGAATCGCAGACAATTAAATTTAAAAGAGATAGAGGTACAAGTAAATATATGAAACAAAACTATAACTTTTGCGCTGGTCCGTCAATGATCCCTAATGTTGTTTTAAAGCAAGTTCAGGAAGAGCTTTTAAATTGGAATAATAGCGGTAGATCTGTCATGGAACTGAGTCATCGTAGCCCTGAGTTTGCATCTATTGCAGAAAGTTCAGAAAATACGTTAAGAGAGCTTATGAGTATTCCTGATAATTATCATGTCCTTTATTGTCACGGAGGTGGTAGCGGACAATTTTCAGCAATACCATTAAACTTGATTGAAAAATCACAATCAGCTGATTATGTAGTTAGTGGTCATTGGTCAGAGCTTGCAGCCGCTGAAGCAAGTAAATATTGTCATGTTAACGTTATTGACATTAGGCATAACGTTGAGGGGAAAGACGCTCTTTTATCAGCCAATGATTGGCAACTTTCTGATAATGCTTCATATCTGTTCGTTTGCCCAAATGAAACGATCAGTGGGTTAGAGATACATGATTTACCTCAAACAGATAAACCAATTATCGCGGATATGCCTTCTTCAATATTATCCCGGCCGCTAGATGTCGCTAAATATGGAGTTATATATGCGGGGGCTCAAAAAAACATAGGCCCAGCAGGCTTAACACTGGTTATTGTTCGTGATGATTTATTAGATAAAGTTAAGCGTACTGTCCCTGCTATTTTTGACTATAAAACTTTGGTAGAAAAGTCTTCAATGGTCAATACTCCTCCGACTTTCGCTTGGTATATAGCAGGTCTCGTATTTAATTGGCTAAAAAATATAGGTGGGATAGAAGTTATTTATAATACTAACCTTGAAAAAGCTAAATTACTCTACGAAGCCATTGATCAATCTAGTTTATTCATCAATAACGTTCATTCTGACAACCGGTCGATAATGAATGTAGTATTTAACTTAGAAAATAAAGAAATAACCCACCAATTTATAGAGCGAGCAGATAACGCTGGTTTTTATGCCCTAAAAGGACATCAATCTGTTGGTGGTATAAGAGCATCGATATATAACGCAATGCCGTTAGCTGGTGTTCAATCACTGGTGCAGTTTATGAAAGATTTTGAAAAAAACATGGGCACTCAATAATGAGAAATATTAACAGTAAAAAATAAGGATAGAATGAATGAAATATCAAGTTGAAATACTATTAAATAGTAAACTTCTTTTCAAAGTCGATATAGATAATGTAAATGAGGAGAAAAGAGAAGAGGCTTTAAAGATACTACTGAGCAAATTTCCTGTTAATTTGGGGTATCAAAGGCATGTGTTACATGCAGACAGTGAAGCACGTTACCTAAAAAGTACAAATAAAGGAATGGAATTACTAGCGACTGTGCCAGTCTATGAATCTCTAGGGTTGCGTTGATATTGATTAAGATAAAAAGGAGTTAACGATGTTAGTGTTGGGTAAAGTAAATTCTGTTTTAGTTGGTAAATCACAGCCATTTGCTAATGGCTCTAATAGCGCAATAAACAAAAAATTAGTCATTGAACGTCAATACGTTAGCGTGTTAGGGCTCATCAATGATGAACAAGGAGACCATCGTTTTCATGGCGGAATCGAAAAGGCAATTCATATTTATCCTAAAGAGCATTATCAACATTGGATGAATGAGATAGGAAATAAACCTATTCTGCAAAAAGAGGGGGCTTTTGGTGAAAATATTAGCTCCGTGGGATTAACTGAAGATACTATTTGTCTCGAGGATAAGATCCGTATTGGAACAACTATTTTGCAAGTTTCTCAAGGACGAATGCCTTGTTGGAAACTCAACATTCGCTTCGATCAAAGTGACATGGCCCTAAAATTACAAAGTACATTAAAAACAGGGTGGTACTTTAGAGTGTTAGAACCAGGGACGATAGGACAAGGTGACGAAATTTTGCTTTGTGAGCGACCATACCCTGATTGGCCTTTAACAAGAATAATGGACTTAATATTCTCAGGCAGCCTTAATAAAGCTGATCTTAATCTGCTTTTAAAACTTCCCTTGGTCGATTCATGGAAGCGATTAGTAGAAAAGCGAATAGAAAGTAATTGTTTAGAAGATTGGACTTTCAGACTATTTGGCTCAAAAGGCCCCTGTAAATAACGCTATGTAACTGCGGTTTCAAACGTAGTATTTAAGACGGTCTTTGAACGTAATCATAAAACAATTTAAGACCATCCCCATTTTAAATTTCTTATCGGCGTCATCCATTTCTTCAGTGCCCTATAATTGTAAAATGAACCCTCTTTTTCGCTGACTTATCTGTAGGGGTCACAATACGTTTTTTGATAGTTTTAGTCTCACACTGCTCAATGACTCAATGACATTGGTTGAATCCACGTCTGAGTACAAACTAGATTGAACATTATCAATATTCCAACAAACGATATATCGATTATGTTTTGCTGGGTAAACTAAAGGTCTCACACGAAAAAGGTATAAAAGCAAACTGGTGAAATTATTAAAAGTTGGTCATCTTACCGAAGTGTTAGGGGATATTTCTTTGACGTTATTCTCTTCGACTCCACCGCATTCATTCACAAAACATTCATGTCATTTGCTCGGTGTTTGTTAGCATTATGGATTGTTAACTTTTCTCACAAACCAATGGAGAGTATTGCGGAAAGAGCCTTGCAATCAAATAAAAAATAAAAGTGAGACCTAGTAGCTAAATACTAAAAAGTTCTAAGGTACAGCTTGTTGAATTCTTTTTTTGTGCTTAGATGTTATCTGTAATAACACTTTGGGGCTGCAAAATGACAATAAAAAAACAGTTAATTGCTATATTTGTGATGGTCATGATATTGATCGCCGGTGCTATCTTATTTGAAAGTTTAGCAAACGATAAAAATGATGAACAAAATAAATACAGTAATACACGTTATCTCTCTTATATTTTGGCTAATGAATTTCGATTGACATCAGCTGATTTAACTCGCCTTTGCCGGACTTTTGTCGCAACTGGAGATATGCAATATTGGGATGCTTACTGGGATGTCGTAAAATGGAGAAATGGAGAAATTAAACGTCCTAGCTTTGTCAATAAAGCGCTGTTTCCTGGAGAACGTAAAAAACAAAGTGACATTATGAAGGAGTTAAACTTTTCCGAGGCAGAGTTTAGTCTACTTGATGAAGCATCTAAAAATTCAAACGCCTTGATTGCGACAGAAACCCAAGCAATGGAATCAATTAAGCAAAATAAAATTGTTGACGGGCCTTTCCAAGCTTTACCAAATGAGACTGTCAATGAATTTGCTTTGCGTATTGTATTCAATAGTAATTATCATAATGAAATAGAAAAAATAATGGTTCCTGTTAGATCATTTTTTACTTCGATAGATGATCGAACAAATTTAGAATTAAAATCTTCACAAGAAGATGCTTCATTTTGGATAGAAATGAGTTTATTAAGCCAGTTTTTAGTTGCGACTTTAATCGTTTTACTTATCTTCTTTATTGTACAAGTATTATTTAAACCGTTAGAACGCGCGGTAAATGCGATGCTAAATATTGGTGAAGGAGAAGGTGATTTAAGTCAGCGCTTAGATGAAAAAGGTAACAATGAAATTTCTAACTTAGGAAAAGGCTTTAATCTTTTTGCTAATCACATACAAAATGTTGTTATTGAATTACGCCATTCTATTGAAGATGTTGAAGCCTCTTCAATACAGCTAAGCTCAACAGCAAGTATAACCGATCAGTCTGTAGCAGAGCAAAAAAGTGGAATTCAACAATTACTCGTGGCTCTAGACCAAATACTACCAGCGGTGCAAGAAATTGCACATAACGCGATTTTAGCCGTCGAACAGGCAAACCTATCTGATAGCGCCGCATCAACAGGCCTTAGTGTCATTAGAGAGGCAATTAATAATATTAATCTATTAGAAACGGATATAGAAAACGCTTCTATAGTCATTAATACATTGGCAGATGATTCTGATAATATTGGTTCAGTTTTAGATGTTATTCGTGGCATTTCCGACCAAACCAACTTATTGGCGCTTAACGCAGCTATTGAAGCAGCTCGAGCAGGTGAGCAAGGCCGTGGTTTTGCTGTTGTTGCGGATGAAGTGCGTACCTTGGCAAAACGAACACAAGATTCTACGTCTGAAATTCAAAAAATGATTGAAAGACTTCAAAAAGGTGCTAAAGAAGCTGTTCAGGTTATGGAGTTTAGCAAAACAAGAACGACAGCATGTGTTCAGAATACTGATGAAGCGGGAAATTTTTTCGGGGAAATAACAGGTTCAGTCGCTTCTATCACTCAAATTAATCATCAAATTGCAGCGGCAACAGATGAACAAAGTACCACTCTTAAAGAAATACGTTGTACTGTTGAAACCATCAATGAGCATGTAGAGCGAACAGCAGAAGGATCTAAAAAAACAGCAAACAATAGTCTACATACAACACAATTATCGGGGAAAATAAAATCATTAGTTAACCAATTTAAAACCGAATAATTATTTATAACTTTTAGATTGTCTTTGTTCTAGCTAAGTTAATAATCCTCTCTTCTCGTCGAAGTGATTTCAGCGAAGGGAGGAGAACAGAGTATTTAAGATAACTTACCACTTTTACTTTTAAAATATACGATTAATTAACTAGAATCGGTACGGCTAATTACAAACCTGACTTATCTTACGAAAGTAAAGTAGTTTGAATTGATTTTGCACAGCAAAGCATTATCGATACATTTGAGTTCGCACTTTTCCGTATTACAGGGAAATGCTGATGGACAAAGCTAACAATCATCTAACTGACCTAATATTGATCAGCTACTTTGTTATATTCAGACATTATTTTGGATAGTTAACACTCATGGATATGTTGAACCAATAACATTCGTTGATATCCAGACGTGCTATGAAAAATGACTATATGGCGTTGCTTTCTAGTGCTAATAATTTTAGAACAGTTCAATTTATTTGTTGGCATTCAATTTTGTATTTTGAAATCATAATATACAAGCATCTCTCTCTATAACTGAAACGAGTAAAATGGAAATAATTAAGCAATCACTTCAACTTAAACTCATATTGATAATGACCAGCCTATTTATCATAATCGGTCTAACTGATTTTATAGTGAAAGAGAAAGTTATATACCCTAGTTTCTATAAAATAGAGCAACAAGAAGCGAGTAAAAATTTACAACGTGCAACGGGTGCTATTGATAGATTGTTATTAGATATTTCACACCGAACAGATGATTGGTCCTCATGGACAGACACTTTTGAATATGTTCAAAACCCGACAAAAGATTATGAAGATAGCAATTTAGTCGACGCAACGTTTACCTCTTATCAACTACAATTAATTTTTCTACTTAACAACAAAAATGAAGTTGTCTGGGGGAAAATATTTAGTCCAGATTTTAAGAAAGAAGTTGAACTTTCAGCATTTAATGAAACAAAGCTCCCTGATAATCATCCAATGTTACAATTTGAAAATGTGAACAGATTGACAGCAATAACAGGCGTTTTAACCACTGAATACGGGCCGATGCTGATAGTATCTCGACTTATTTACAACTCAGATGAAGTTGGCCCAAGTACTGGAACATTTATTATGGGAAAATTTCTCACCACGAAAACATTAACAGAATTAGCCGATCAAATTCAAATCCCATTCAAAATTATCTTACCTAGCGACATTACATTTAACCCAATATCAACGGAGCTAAATAAACATAAAGATAAATATATTGAAACATTTGAACATGAGCTAAAAGCGTATGCAGGGTATTCAGATTTTTTCTCAAAAAAAGCATTTATCATCGAAACTCAATTTCCAAGAGATATCACCGAAAAAGGAATATCAGCGCTTAGATTTAGCTCGACTATAATGATAATAGCAAGTCTTATTCTCCTTATAATGATACTGTTTTTTCTTCGCCAATTAATTTTAAATCCAATGTTACTAATGACAAATTTTCTCCATCAATTAAATAAACACAGAGACTTCAATGCACAAGTGCCGATTAATCGCTCGGATGAAATTGGTATATTAGTAGATGGTTTAAATGACATGTGTAAGACAATTGCAGAGCAAACAAACCTCTTAGAAGGAATTAATTCGAAACTTGAAATTGACTCATCAACAGATGCATTAACCGGCATTGCAAATAGGAGAGCTTTTGATAGAGCGTATTATAGATACTGGGCTATGAGTTTCAGAGAACAAAAAAGTTTCGCATTAATTATCGCGGATATTGATTTTTTTAAATTATATAATGATACCTATGGTCATCAAAAAGGAGACATCAGCCTTAAAGGTGTGGCAGAAGGTATTTCGCAATGTTTAAGAAAAAATGATTTTGTCGCCAGATACGGTGGAGAAGAGTTTGTTTTAATTCTTCCTAGTACTAATTTAGAGGGGGCAAAAAATGTAGCGAAAATGGTAATTGATACTGTTGAAAATCTAAAAATACCTCACAAAAATTCTATTGTAGGTAATACTCTGACTATCAGTCTAGGAGGAGCAGTGACTATTCCTACGCAAGAACTTTCCGCTGAAAAGTTTTTTGATATTGTTGATAAAATTTTATATCAATCCAAAGAAAAAGGCAGAAACCAAGCTCATATTATTCAAGTAGAAAATTATAATCGAGAAACAACAGAGTTACTTTAATGGGACATCGCTGCGAAGGTAATCCCTACATTTTAGATAGTTGGCTGACGAACTTTCTCTCGAAACTGATATTAAGAAAATTATTATTTACGATTTATGCCTTTTACAATCGTAATAGGCATCACACAAGTTTGGAAATATATTCTAGAATATTGCTCTAAATTTCTTTGCCACTGCATCTATTCATATTTGTAAAGGTTTATAAATCTTAATAAGTCTTTAAGCATTGTCCCCATCATTATTTAAATTAATGTCGCATTAATGCTCAGTTCGCATACATATGAGGCGCTATTATTTACCTAAATTTTTCAATGGCTAAAGCCTTATACTAGTAAAAATATTGCCAACCAATCTGTTTATAAACAGTTGGTTTCAGCTTATTTTTGAAGATGATTACCATGAGAATTATCTTTACGATAAAAGCCCTTCCTTTTATAGGTGAGAATCAACAGCTCAAACACTACGATAAATAAATCACTAGGAGAGATCTAAATCTAGTTTAGTTTCGTATTAACTTTCATGCACAAAGAGATGGTTAGGAGTTAACATGTTAGTGAATATGATCGGATTTAACTTTGCTTGGTTTGGTCTCGTATATTGGGGCAATATATTTATACCGGTTGCGCTACTGATGTTAGCTATTCATTTACTGCTTCTATCTGATAATAAAAATGAAGCTAAACTCGTTTTAGTGATCACCGTAATAGGTGTGTCAATTGACTCACTGCTTAATTACAGTAATTTCTTCATATTTATGGGGTCGGGTTATACACCTTTCTGGTTAATTGTACTGTGGGCGTGTTTTGCAAGTACGGTTTCACATAGTTTATCTTTTTTAAAGCATTCTAAATTATTACAAGTCAGTGTCGGATTCTTAATTGCTCCTCTCAGTTATATTGTAGCTGGAGAGAAGTTTAATGCCGTCGATTTTGCCTATCCAATAGTTGAAACATATATAGTGCTCGGCGTTATTTGGGCTTTATTATTCCTTATCATATTTTTATTAAAGTCACTTTTATTTGTCACAAACAGTAATGATTCGGTTGAACCCCTAATTCACAATCAATAGATGTTTTTACTCAACTGAAAACAGATAAATCTAAAGATAGAGAGTATCCAAATGTTTAAAATATGCAGGAATGTTGGATTGTTGTTTTTTTCATTGTTGTTCATGAATGCGATTAATGCAGAAACTAATATTGATCACAACAATACACAGTGGCCAACAACATTGTCATCTTATCAACAACAACATGAGTTGAAAGTTGTAGGCAATGCTGTTTATTCATTATTATTTTGGGACTTGTATAAAAGTCAGCTATTAACATCATCAGGTCAATATTCACAATTATCTAGTCACGATGATTTGATATATAAAATTGAGTATCTAAAAGATGTGTCTGCAGTAGATTTAGTTGAATACACGATTGAACAATGGCAACACTTGGCAATAAATGAACAACAATATAAGGACTATTTACCACAATTAACTGCTATTTGGCCGAACATCAAAGCAGGTGATAGTTTGGCGCTAGTGGTGCAAAACAACTCAAGTGCCTTTTATTATAACGGTGAATTGTTAGGTGCTATGACCGGAGAACATTTCGCTATTTTATTTTTAGATATTTGGTTATCAAAAAATACCAGCGAGCCTAAATTACGAGCTCAATTGTTAGGGAGAACAGTTAATGATTAAGTTTAAAAAAGCAATGAATCAGTCTAGAAAATCGCGACTTAAATATAAAAAAGTTACGTCGGTTGCTTTAGCGTCTGTTTTTACATCGACACTACTAATGAGTTGCTCTGCAAACATAGAAGATTACCAACAGCAGAGTAAAGAATTTGACCTGAAACAGTATTTTAATGGTGATTTGATTGCCTGGGGAACATTGCAGGATAGAAGCGATAAAGTAACGAGGCGTTTCTGTGTTGAATTATCTGGCAGATGGCAGGGCGATAGCGGAGTATTAGCAGAAAAATTTTATTTTGATGATGGTGAAATTAGTTACCGAAATTGGTTGTTGACTAAACAACAGGATGGTAGTTATTTAGGCTCTGCTGAAGATGTGATTGGCACGGCGGTAGGTAAGCATGAAGGTTTTGCTTTCCAACTGCAATATACATTAGCGCTGCAAGTGGATGAAAGTACTTATAATGTAACAATGAATGATTGGATGTATCAATTAGATGAATATCGAGTAATGAATAAAACTGCAATATCTAAGTTTGGTTTTAATGTTGCGAATGTGACGTTGTTTTTTGATAAGCAATTGCCCGTTAAAAAGTGTCAATTAATCTAGAAAAAGACGATCTTACAATGAGAGCTATTTCTTGAAAAATGATTAAAACAAAGGTAACAAATAGGAACATAAATGCACAATAAAATAGTTAATTTACCCCTTTTTCCACTGAGCATTTTTTTGCTACCAGGCGGCATAACTCGCTTAAGAATCTTTGAAGCGCGTTATTTGAAAATGGTGAGCTTAGCAACAAGTAATGGGGGCTTTATTATCTGTCCTGATGTAGATAATAAGTCAGAACAGTTGGCTATTTGGGGAAGTTGGGTTGAAATTATAAACTTTGATCAGGGTGAGGATGGCGTATTAGAAATAGATGTAAAATGTAAAACGTTAGTACAAGTGAATCAGGTTGAACAAAATAAAGAAAAACTTCACTTTGCTGCCGCTGTTCCTATCAAACACTGGGCGGAAAATGAATCTTCTGCGCCAATCCCTTTATTAATGGATTCATTAAAGTCGTTAGTTGAGAGTAATGAGTTATTGAAAGATTTATATGAACATAATTTACAACTTAACCCTTATTGGATTGTGGCAAGGTGGATTGAATTATTACCAATCCCCTTTGATGTTAAAAACTCGTTCATTTATGAATCCACTTATATTGAAGCAGAAAAGCTAGTCAGTTCGATCATTGCAGAGCAATTTTAATTATTTGATACTGCTAACTGATATAAGTTACTATATAAAAACCTTCATAAATTACTTTAATAAATGGCTACGACATTGAATTAAAGAATTGAATTAATAATAAAATCATAGGATTCTCGTAGATTGATCTACTCATTTTTGATTTTTATTCACTTTATGTTCAGTAGTTGCTTCAATTATCCACATAAATTCCGCAAAAATTTACCTGTTAACTATATTGCTTCAATTATTTTAATTAAAAGGTGATCCATTTTCAATTTGCATGCGTATTAGTATGCAGAGTCCAAAATTGAGAATTAATTATGGTAGCTGTTCAAACTAAATTGCCAATGCAAGTCAGTCATGTTAAATCTACTCATATGACAGAAAATACAGATCACACTCAACTCTGTGAGTGGCTAAAAGAAGTAGCAGAAAATCGATGTAAAATTTCATTTACGCATTTGTTTAAGTTTTTTGCACCTAAAATTCAGCGTATTGCGCGCAGTAAATTTCCTAATGAAGCACAAGCTCATGAAGTTGTACAAGATACCATGAGCAATGTTTGGCGTAAGGCTCATTTATTTGATGCCAATAAAGGTGCTGCAACTACATGGGTTTATACGGTGATGCGTAATGTTACTTTTGACCTACTACGAAAAATTAAAAATAACCGCGAAGATAATCTAAGTGATGATATTTGGCCGATTGCTGAAAATGCAGTCACTGAAGATCATAGCTATGAAGATCACCTTGAAAATAAGCAATTGTTACGAGTCATTGAAGCATTACCAGTTACACAGCAAGAAGTTGTAAAAGGCTTTTATTTAATGGAAATGTCACAAGAACAACTCGCTACCCATCTTAATTTACCATTAGGCACTATCAAATCTAGATTACGTTTGGCCTTGGTCAAAATGAAAGTGCAATTAGGAGAAGAGCATGATTAAACACCATCCTAAATTCGAATTAATTCAGTCTTATGTTAATGGTGAGTTGCCAGCTTCATTATCCATAGGTATTACATTACATGCTGAACTATGTTCTGTGTGCCAACAAAAAATCGCTCAACTAACTGAGCAAGTTGCAGAGCGCAGCTTTGATGAATTAAGTAATCCTCTTCTAAATGAGTTGAGTAAGCTTGATTTTGAAAGTGATATTACTGACGATGATTTTTTTGATTCTATGATCGATGATATTACTGACTCAAATGACATTGACACTTTTGCAGAAGTAATGCCGAAGCAGGTCATTTTTAAAGATAAATCTTATACGCTACCGAGTGCTCTTAATAACATTTCTATGGGCAAAGCGGCTAATATTGGTAAGCTTTCAAGAGCACGTCTGCAATTAGATGAAAATGAAATCCATTCAAACTTGTTGCACATTAATCCAGGGGGTGGTGTACCAGAACATACCCATAAAGGCTTTGAATTAACAGTTTTATTAGATGGATCATTTAGTGACGACAGAGGTGAGTATCACAAAGGCGACTTTATTATGTTAGACGGTAGTTTTACCCATAATCCAATCTCTGAAAAGGGGTGTTTATGTTACACGGTTGCCAATGACGCCTTACATTTCACACAAGGCATTAATAAACTACTTAACCCGATTGGCAGTTTTATATATTAAGTGTTTATTACCTTTTAGGTTACATTGTAAGTTGCTAATTACCTGTTTTAATAGACTATTACTTAAATAGGTAAATAGGTAAATAGGTAAATAGGTTAGCAACTCTCATTATTAGTTCATGGAGTGAATAATGATTTATTCAGTTGAAAAAGAAGATATCAAAATTGGCATCAGTGCTTGTTTAATTGGTCAAAAAGTTCGTTTTGATGCGAGCAATAAACCATCACGTTTTTGTATTGATGAACTTGGCGAACACGTTCAATACGAGTCATTTTGCCCTGAAGTTGCAATCGGCTTACCGATCCCAAGACCAACTATTCGCCAGATTAAAAAAGATGACATGATCACCATTTCAAGACCAGATGGAAGTGGCGATGTAACAGAAGCCTTACAGGCTTACGGTAAAAAAGTAGCCGAAATGACAAAGCATTTAAGTGGTTACGTTTTTTGTGCAAAAAGCCCAACCTGTGGAATGGAGCGCGTTAAAGTATATACACCGGAAGGAAATTCACTGACGTCAGACGGTATTGGTGCCTTTGCAAAAGAGATCATGGAAGCTAACCCGCTGTTACCTTGTGAAGAAAATGGTCGACTCAATGATATGCACATCAGAGAAAATTTTGTAGCGCGTATTTATGCCTACAAACATTGGCAAATGGTCAGTGATTCTGGTTTAACAAAGCATAAGTTAACGACATTTCACAGCCATTACAAATATACCGTCATGAGTCATAACCTAGTGGCCTATAAAAAGTTAGGTCAATTACTTGCAGATGTTGACTTGCCTCTGGCTGACAAAGCATCACAGTATATTTCAGGGTTAATGGATGCATTAAAAATCCCGGCAACACGTAAAAACCATGTCAACACATTGACTCACATTCAGGGCTATTTCTCTAAGCATTTAGAGGCTCCGCAACGTAAAGAATTATGTGAACAGATAGATGGTTATCGATTAGGTTTGTTGCCTTTAATTGCACCGTTAACATTAATTAATCACTATTTACTACAGTATCCAAAAGATTACTTAAAAGGGCAGTCTTACTTGTCGCCTTATCCTGACAGTTTGCGCCTTAGATACGCGTACTAATAATTATAAACAATTACTATGCAGCTCTAATTAAGAACACAGCATTGTCCTTCTTTCGAAGGACAATTAATCATTTTGAATGTTAAAAGGAATTATTTTGTCTTCCTCTTCTTTGCCAACTTCATCTCATACTCCAACTTCTAACTCGGCACTAGCACCTGCTTCGCTGCACAGCACTACTAATGTAACACCTTCAAAACTACTTTGGTTTCGCAACGACTTAAGAACTAATGATAACCCTGCATTGCAGTATTTCATTAACCAATCAGGTTCTAACACGCCAGCTGAAGCTATTTTCTTTATATCCGAGCCACAATGGTTGTCCCATCATTGGTCAGCCATCAAAATTGACTTTATAAAACGTCATGCACAGGCTTTAGTAAGTGAATTAGCTCTGTTAAATATACATTTATCAATTGTTACTGTTGATGATTTTAATGCGCAAGTCGATTACCTGAAACATTATTGTCAAAAAAATAATATTACTAATGTAATCGCTAATAGTGAACTGGAAGTTAATGAGCAACTGCGAGATCTTGCTTGCTCTGAACAGGGGATTCCATTAACACTATTTGAAGCTGATGTTATTGTACCGAAAGGCAAAGTACTGAATCAGTCTGGTCAAATGTATAAAGTATTTACCCCCTTTAAGCGTGCTTGGTTAACTCATATTCGTGAATTTGGTTTTAATTATCTTGGGGACGCGACTGCTATTACCAATAGTCAAACGATCAAGAGTGGACAGGTAAAGGAATCGCAGCAAAACAAAGGATCTGATTCTATCTCTAACAAATGGCCATTAGTCAATGTAGTCATGAAACAGGCAATGCCACAGTTTTATAGAGACAAAATATCCCGCTATAAAAGCAACCGAGATGTTCCATCAATAAAAGGCACCAGTGGCCTTTCACCCTATTTAGCTGCAGGTGTATTAAGCCCTAATTATGTATTGCATTCATTATTAAACAAATTTCCAGACATCTTAATCTCAAGCGATAGTGAAGAGTTTTGTTGGTTAAATGAAATAATTTGGCGAGAGTTCTACCGTCATTTGATGTTTGATCAACCGCGACTTTGCAAGCACCAATGTTTTAATGACAAATACCATCAATCAGTTTGGCCTTATGATCAGGATCTTTTTAATGCGTGGTGTGAAGGTAAAACAGGGTATCCATTAGTTGATGCTGCAATGCGCCAGTTAAATCAAACCGGTTGGATGCATAATCGCTTACGTATGGTGGTTGCTAGTTTTCTCACAAAACATCTATTGATTGATTGGCGTTTAGGTGAAAAGTACTTTATGCAACATCTTATTGATGGTGATTTAGCTTCCAATAATGGTGGTTGGCAATGGGCATCTAGCACTGGCTGTGATGCACAACCTTATTTTAGAATTTTTAATCCGATCACACAGAGTGAAAGGTTTGATCCTAAAGGAACGTTCATACGTAAATATATACCAGAGCTAAGCAAAATACCTGACAAGCAAATTCACTTTCCACATAAATATATTAAGCAACATCACTTATCTATTTATTGGCCTGCGATTGTGGATCATAAAGAAGGCAGATTAAATGCTTTAGCTTTTTATAAATCACACTAAATCATTATGCTAGAAGATATAATTTAAGAAATACTAGAATATTGATATGTAATGCAGGTGTAAAGCATATCAATATGTAAGCTAAATACTTGGTAATGTCGTGATTGCGGTAATGTAATGTTAGATGTTTTAGGTTGTCAGATTACAGTAGGTTTTAATAACGGATATATAGTTGATTTAGTTTATTCACGTACAACACTCTATTTTATTTGTAACAGCCGTATATTGGCAACAGTTGCTTTTATTTCTTTAGTGTTATTTTGATGACGGTAAATATAATGAACGATAAGCTATTAAACGATCAACAATTAGACGAACAACAATTAAAATCGCAAGCCTGTGAATCGGATGCACAACAAGCTGATGCTGTCACTCAAGATGAGCAAAGTTTAGATACTACTCAACAACAAAATGTGTCTGAAAAAGAAAGCTTAGTAGTTGCAAAGGATTCACTGTTAGATCTGTCTCAAGCCAATATATCAACAGGTAATCCTGACCATTTACCTTATTTTTCCCCTCACCCTGACTGGTTATGTACCTTCATGGAAGTGTATCAAAATCTATCTGCCGATAACTTGAGTTTACTGGCATCAACTTATGATCAACAAGTGACCTTTATCGATCCTATCCATGAAATAAATGGTTTAGAAAATTTACACCAGTACTTTGAAAATATGTACCAAAACTTAAGCAGTTGTGATTTTAAGATAAATAATGTCATCGCTCAGCCAAATCAAGCGGCTATATATTGGGAAATGAGGTATCAGCATCCCAAATTAAATAAAGGTAAAACAGTTAGTGTGTTTGGTAGCTCACACCTATGTGCAAAAAAAGGAAAGGTTATCTATCATCGTGATTATTTAGACCTTGGTGCAATGTTGTACGAACAGCTTCCTCTATTTGGTCGAATCGTAAGCTGGATAAAAAATAAGGCGGCTAAATAATGGCGAATAAAAGGATACTCATTACTGGTGCCACATCCGGTATCGGACATGCACTTTTTGAGCAATACAGTGAACTTGGCGAAGAAGTTATTGCTTGTGGTAGGAACGAGTTACAGCTACAGAAGATGCAAAAAATAGCCTACAAAACCTGTGCATTTGATATGACTATTAAATCAGAGGTTGCAGCTTATGCTGAATCTATCGAGTTTCTGGATATATTAATTTTGAATGCAGGAAATTGTCGTTATATTGACAATGCGAAACAATTTGACGGTGAACTTTTTGCCGATGTCGTGACTACCAACTTAATCTCATTAGGTTGGTTGCTAGAGTACTTTTTACCTAAGGTGAAACCGGGGGGCCAAGTTGTATTTATAAGTTCCAGCGCAACTATCGTGCCTTTTCCTAGAAGTGAAGCCTATGGTGCATCAAAAGCCGGTATTGATTACTTGGCTAATAGCTTACGCCTCGATTTAGCTAAAGAAGAAATTGATGTCACTTTGGTACACCCTGGTTTTATCAAGACTCCTTTAACTGATAAAAACGACTTTACGATGCCATTTTTATTAACCAGTAAAGTGGCAGCAACAAAAATAATTAATGCCATTAACCAACGTAAAAAATATGCCCATTTTCCGAAACGTCTTACTTTATTGCTCAAGTTCTTTAGCTTATTGCCAACAAGTATCTGGCAAAAAATCATCATGAGAGATCAAAATTAATGAAAAATATTGCAATTATTGGCTCTGGTATTTCAGGTTTGACCGCTGCTTATTTATTATCTAAAAAACACAAGGTAACTGTGTTTGAAAAAAATGATTATATTGGAGGCCACACGGCCACGGTAGATATTGAAAAGGATGGAAAACCCTATGTTATCGATACGGGGTTCATTGTTTTCAATGATAAAACATACCCTAATTATTTAGCACTGTTAGATGAAATAGGAATTGGTAAACAAGCGACAGAAATGAGTTTTTCAGTGCATAACTGTCAAACCGGTTTGGAATATAACGGACACAACTTAAATTCACTGTTTGCACAAAGAAGCAATTTACTCAAACCAACATTTTGGATATTAGTAAAAGAAATTTTACGTTTTAATAAAATTTGTAAGTCTATCTTTGAACATGACACCTATTTACCCGGTTTAACGCTTGGTGAATTTCTAAACGATAATAAGTTTAGTGATTTTTTTGCTGAACATTATATTTTACCAATGGGTGCTGCCATTTGGTCTAGTTCGTTAGCACAAATGGAAGAGTTTGAGTTTCGCTTTTTCGTGCAGTTTTTTCACCATCATGGTCTACTCAATATTGCTGATAGACCACAATGGTATGTTGTACCCAATGGTTCTAGAAGTTATATAACACCACTTATTGAAGCGTTTAAAGATCGACTACATTTAAATGCAAATATCACTGGTATTACCCGACAAGATAATAAAATACATCTACATTTTGTTAATGATACGTCGAATGACTCAACCAGTAATAAGCAAACTATTGTACAAACTTTCGATGAAGTTGTTATTGCATGTCATTCCGATCAGGCTTTAGCTTTGCTACTTGACGCAACAGAGGATGAAGAATCGTTACTCTCTTCAATGCCATACAGTGAAAACTCAGTGATCCTTCATACGGATATCAGTTTATTGCCCGATAGAGAATTAGCTTGGGCAAGTTGGAATTACCAATTAAGCCAAGACCGAGAAAAAGCCGCGAGTGTGACCTACAACATGAACATCTTACAGGGCCTAAAAAGTGATCATACTTTTTGCGTCACCTTGAACCAAAAGCAAGATATCGACCCAACAAAGATTTTAAGAGAATTTACTTATCACCATCCTATTTTTTCTTCTGAATCTATTCGAGCACAACGACAAAGAGATCTTATTTGTGGGCGTAATCAAACACATTTCGCGGGTGCATATTGGCATAATGGTTTCCATGAAGATGGAGTTAGAAGCGCTGTTGAAGTCGCAAAACGATTTGATTGTTACCTTGACGCTTTTGCAGATAAAACAGATTAACAAAGCTTAATCAATAATAACGGCCCAGAATCATCATTTGCCGAACAAGGATTAACCATGTCTAGTTTGTTACCGTTTAGTCACAATGCCATTTACGTTGGCCATGTTATTCATAAACGTTTTCATCCCAAAAAACATAGCTTCAATGCGAGCTTATATATGTTGGCGTTAGATGTAGATGAGATTGAACAATCACCATGCGATCGCGGTGTATTTGGATTTTCTTGGTATCATCCGTTGCGTTTTGTTGAAAAAGATTACTTAAGAAGTGAACCAGATACATTGTCTCGACGTATTAAGAATAAAGTAATGCAATTAGGGGGTTACAATGAGATAGAGCGGATCCTGATGGTGGTTCAAGTCAGATGTTTTGGTCTTTATTTTAGCCCAGTCAATTTTTATTTTTGTTACGATAAACAACAACAATGTACGCAAATGTTAGCTGAAGTAAGTAATACACCATGGAATGAACGACATTATTATTGGGTTGATTTGTTACAACAAGATAAACCTAAGGTTACAGATAAAGTGTTCCAAGTGTCGCCATTTATGGATTTAGACATGACTTACACCTGGCACATTAAAGCACCGCAAATAGATAACGATAAATTACTGGTGAAAATAGAGAACAAACGTACGAACTCTCAATCAGGCGAAGTCGACAAGTTATTCGAAGCCAGTTTAATATTAAAAAGACAGGCTTTTACTACACGTAATATTGTCGGGGTATGGAGTCAGTTACCTATCATGACGGTCAAGATAGTGACGAGTATTTATTGGCAAGCTCTAAGATTATTCATTAAACGAATACCTTTTGTCGGTTATCAAAAAATCAGTTAACAACATTGCTAAACAGTTTTTAGGAGAATTTAATGGAAGAAATACAAAGTGTTGGTACACAAAATACGTCAAGCTGGTTTGAAAAACGGTGTCGTAGTTTAGTCCATTCTGTATTTTCAAACCTTAGCTATGGCCAATTAGAGTTAGTAGAAACATCGCATAGTCAGTTTTTTCCAGAACTCTCTCAGTCAAATAGTAAAAAGGATATTATAAAAGGTAAAATTCATATCCATGACATGAGTGTTTATAAAGACTTTGTAAAAGGTGGAAGTATCGGCGTCGCTGAGGCGTTTATTGCAGGTAAGTGGAGCAGTCCAAATCTAACCAATGTAATTCGAATATTTGCTAAAGCGCAGCAGCTAACTGATAAATTAGAGTCAAAAAAATCTTTTTTTAATAAGATTAAAAATGCCATCACGCACTGGCAAAATAGAAATACACAATCGGGTTCAAAGCGAAATATACTGGCTCACTATGATCTTGGCAATGAATTATACACCCGCTTTCTTGACCCACAAATGATGTATTCATCAGCGATATATCCTTCTCCGACAACGTCATTGGAATATGCGCAGCTTTATAAGTTAAAAACGATATGTGAACGTTTGTCCCTAACTAAGGATGATCATTTATTAGAAATAGGCACAGGTTGGGGGGGATTAGCCATTTATGCGGCACAAAACTTTGGTTGCAGAGTGACAACGACGACCATCTCTGATGCGCAGTATGAGTATGCACAACAGAGAGTAAAAGCGTTAAACCTTGAACATAAAATTACTTTATTGAAGAAAGATTATCGCGACCTGACGGGCACATACGACAAAGTCGTTTCCATTGAAATGATTGAAGCAGTGGGTTATGAGTTTTTACCTAGCTTTTTCGAACAATGTAATGATCGTTTAAAAGAGGGTGGAAAACTATTAATTCAATCAATAACTATCGCCGACCAACGTTTTGAACATTACAAAAACAATGTTGATTTCATTCAACGTTACATTTTCCCTGGTGGCTTTTTACCGTCTGTTAATGTGTTATCAGAACAATTGACTGAAAGTAGTGAAATGGTGATTGAAGGGTTACATGATATTGGATTGGATTATGCCAAAACGCTTGCAGATTGGCGTAGCAGTTTTCTTAATTCTTGGACTGAATTAACGCAATTTGGTTATGATGAACAGTTTAAACGCCTTTGGTTATATTACTTTGCTTACTGTGAAGGTGCGTTTTTAGAACGTTCAATCAGTACAGTTCATTTAGTCGCAAGAAAGTAACTGATTTAACAATAAAATAACTTGAGTTAATAATAAAAAATTAAACATGAAAAAGCCGAATTCAGATTCGGTTTTTTATTAAACAACCTCAGTTCTGGATAAGCAAAGCGATACAACACCGCTATTTCCGCAGATTTCTTCGTTAAATTATTTCTCAATAACCAGTTATTGCTTCAATAATTCGCCTTGGACTACGCAAAACTAGCGGCACTGTATAGCGAAAAGAATAACTTTATGATTTGGAATATAATTCCGCTTCCATTAACCAGAATTGAGGTTAAATAACTATCTGATTTTTATTCTTTGTATAAAGCGATTAAAATATTAGGTATATTTATACTCTTATTACTATTCAGTACATATTAGGATTCATAATGAGTAAAGAAGTCGCAGTGCTAGCAGGTGGTTGTTTTTGGGGAATGCAGGATTTAATCCGTCAATTACCCGGTGTAGAAACAACTAGAGTCGGTTATACGGGTGGAGATGTTGCAAATGCAACCTATAGAGACCACGGTACACATGCTGAAGGTATTGAAATTGCATTTGATAATAAAGAAATTAGTTTTAGAAAGTTACTCGAGTTCTTTTTTCAAATACACGATCCCTCTACAAAGTTCAGACAAGGTAATGACTTAGGGGCTTCTTATCGTTCCGCTATTTATTACACGTCGGAAAGTCAGTTACAAGAGTCGATAAGAACCATAGCTGATGTTAATGCATCAGGTTTATGGCCAGGACCGGTTGTGACAGAAGTCGAACCTGCAGGGGATTTCTGGGAAGCAGAGCCTGAACATCAAGATTATTTACAACGATTACCAGATGGTTACACGTGTCATTTTGCGCGTAAAGATTGGGTATTACCAACTAGCAACTAATATTTAGGCTAGCGATTAAATATTTTAGGTTACTTGTTAAAAAATAGCGATTGAAGGTTATAAACTTCAATCGCTATTTTTTATTTATTGATATGTTGTTTTATATTAAAACAAGCTATCCAGTGTTATTAAGCGTTCTGCCAACAGTTTATTGCTTCTGCGACCGTAAACTTACCTTCCAGTAACGCACGACCTACAATCATTCCTTGAGCGCCTGAGCGAGCAACATCTACAATATCGTCAAGTGAACCGATACCACCTGATGCTTGCCAGGAAACACTTGGAAAAGCCACCACCATCTCTTTGTATAAATCAACATTAGAGCCTGTCAGAGTGCCATCTTTAGAGATGTCAGTACACAGAACATGCTTTAAACCCACTTTTAAGTAGATTTCTAATAACGATTCAATTGTCTGGCCACTGTCTTCTTGCCAACCAGATACAGCAACAATTTTATTACCTTGTGCATCGATATTAATATCAAGTGCCAACACAATATGTTCTGGCCCGTATTTTTCCATCCAACCCGCAACCATTTCTGGCTCTTTAACTGCAGTTGAACCGATAACAACTCGATGAGCGCCGGCATCTAATAAACCTTTAACGTCTTCTTCTGTGCGAACACCACCACCAATCTGTACTTTAGCTGGCGTATTCTTAATCAAACTTTCAATCACAGTTAATTGACGTTTAGTAATATCTTTAGCGCCATCTAAATCTACAAGGTGTAACCAGTTAGCGCCTTGTTCATTGTAAATAGTGTATAAGCTTTGTGGATCATCGCTGTATACCGTTTTTTGATCGTAATCACCTTGGTATAATCGCACAACTTTACCATCGATAAGATCAAGTGCTGGGATAATCATATTAAAGCTCCAAAAAGTTTTTGATTAATTGAGCGCCTGCTTTTCCTGAGCGCTCCGGGTGAAATTGTACACCGTAAAAATTTTCTTTATTTACTGCTGCTGTAAACGGTGAACCATATTCACAACTTGCGATGGTGTTTTCGTTAACAGGTAACGCATAACTGTGTACGAAATAAAAGTAACTGCCTGCCGGAATGTCTTTGAACAATGGTTCGTCTAATTTAGGCGTGATTTGATTCCAGCCCATGTGAGGAGAACGCAAAGGGGCCACATCCATTTTTTCAACAAAACCGTCAACCAAGCCTAATGTATCTATCATTGATTGATCGCCAAAACCTTCTTCGCTACCTTGCGCAAGCATTTGCATACCTAAACAGATGCCTAAAACTGGTTGAGTTAACTTTTTAATTTCATCAACTAAGTTGCGTTCAATTAAGTTCGCCATCGCTTCTTTTGCAGTACCAACACCGGGCAGAAATAGTTTATCAGCCTGTTGTAAAATAGCAGGATCTTTACTAACGGTAACTTCGTACCCTAAACGCTCAATAGCAAATCTCACTGATGATAAGTTAGCGCAACCAGTATCAATAATAACGATCATAAAACACCTTTACTTGATGGCAAATCAGTACCAATGATTTGTATACTTTGACGCAGAGTACGGCCAAATGTTTTAAACAAACCTTCCACCATATGATGAGCATTGCCATTTTCAACTTCTAAATGAATAGTAGCTCGCATTGCTTGTGCTAGTGAATAGAAAAAATGCTCAACCATTTCTGTTGACATTGTCCCCACTAATTCACGTGGGAAATCAGCTTTAAATTTAAGGAAAGGGCGCCCTGACAAGTCTAATGTACAACTCGCTTTAGTCTCATCCATTGGCAATACAAAACCAAAACGGCCAATACCACGTTTATCACCTAGCGCTTTATCTAATGCTTCACCCAGTGCTAATGCAGTATCTTCTACGCTGTGGTGGTCATCAATGTGCAAGTCACCTTTAACACTAACGTTCATTTGGAATCCAGCATGGGTAGCAATTTGATCTAACATGTGATCAAAGAACCCCATACCTGTATCAATTTTATTTTCACCAGTAGTATCTAAATCAACAAATACATTGATGTCTGTTTCTTTAGTGGTGCGTGTTACAGAAGCAGTACGACCACGGCTTGTTAATTGATGAACAATTTTTTTCCAACCAAGTGTTTCTTTGTTGTAAAGAATACCTGTTATGCCCATATTTTCTGCAAGGCCGATATCAGTATGGCGATCGCCAATAACATAAGAATTTTTATGATCGATACGGCCAGATTGTAAATATTCTTTGACCATACCTAAATGTGGTTTACGACAACTACAGTTGTCCTCTGGGAAATGAGGACATAGCAATGTTGATTCAAATTTAACACCCTGTGATGCAAATATTTCCATCATTTTATTCTGTGGAATATCAAAATCACTTTGTGGGTAGCTAGCTGTGCCTAAACCATCTTGGTTTGAGACAATCACAAGAACATAACCTGCATCTTGCAGCGTTAATAAACTGGGAATGACATACGGTTCAAACACGAGCTTCTCAAGGCTATCGACCTGTTTATCACTAATAGGCTCATCAATTAACGTCCCATCGCGGTCGATGAATAGAAATTTTTGTGTACTCATTTTGGTTCCCTACAGTGAGTTTAATGTCTTTAATGTTTTGCTCATTTCATCACTGTTACCAATGGTGATACGAACACAATTTTCTAAGCGAGGTTTGTTTGCAAAATCTCGCATGATGATTCCATCGTCAGCAAACGCTTGGAATACTTTAGCTGAATCAGTAAAACGCACTAATAAGAAGTTACCAGTGGTTGGAAATACTTCAGTCACACAGTCTAATTCTCGGACTGCATTGGCTAAAACTTGACGGTTATTATTTAGCACTACAACGCGATCGCGCATGATTTCAAGACCTTCATCTGACAAAGCTTGTGCAGCAATTTGTGCTACAGGGCCTGGTACAGGGTAAGGTGCAATCACTTTGCCCAACATCTCAATGACTGATGGTTGTGCTAAGGTAAAACCACAGCGAATCGAGGCTAATGCAAAAGCTTTAGATAAGGTTCTGGTGATCACTAAGTTTTCATGGTCAGCAATCAGGTCCGTTTGGCTTAATTCAGGACAAAATTCAATATAAGCTTCATCGGCTACGATCAACGCTTTACCCGCCGTAGCAGATAATAATTTAGCCAGTTTTTGTTTATCTAGCATATTACCGGTTGGATTATTAGGGGCGCATAAAAATACAATTTTTATACGTCCGTTTGATGCTAATACGGCTGCTTCAACGGCATCATAGTCAACATCAAAATTAGCCTGTAATGCAACTTGCTCAACACCTACACCACAGGTTTCTGCACTGATTGCATACATACCGTAAGTGGGAGGGCATATTAAAATACTGTCCACTTCAGCTTCACAAAACGTTCTAATTAATACTTCAATACTTTCATCAGCACCACGTGTAGTGAGTATCTGATTAATATTGAGCTTTGAATAAGCAGCGTATGCATTAATGATTTGAGGAGGTTGGAATTCTGGGTAACGATTTAGATTTGATGAATCAAGTTGGTAGATACTGCAATCGGGTGCTTCGTTAGCATTAAGCCAAACATCACCACGACCACCAATACGGCGAGCAGAAAGATAAGGTGTTAAAGCTTGCACTGTTTTTCTCGCAAGCTGTTGGATTGTACTCATCGATGATTCTTCCCTAAATATTGCCTGAGTCGTTATATAACTGACTACTCAGGCGATTACATGATCTATTGATTGACCTAATAAATGACCTATTGCTGATCTAGTTTTTCCATACGGATTGTAACTGCACGCTTATGCGCTGTTAACCCTTCAGCAGCAGCCAAACAAGTTACCGCAGGGGCTAAATTACGTAAACCTTCCTGTGTTAACTCTTGTACGGTATAACGCTTAACAAAATCAGCTAAGCCTAAACTTGAATACGTTTTAGTGTAACCGTAAGTTGGTAATACATGATTAGTACCACTTGCATAATCACCGACTGATTCTGGTGTCCATGCACCCAAGAAAATAGACCCTGCGTTTTTCAGCATTGGTTGTATTGCTCTTGGTTGTTCAGTTTGTACAATCAAATGTTCTGGTGCATAACGATTCGAGATAGCAACCGCTTGTTCAAGATCTTTACATACAATACTGACACTGTTGGCAATTGCTTTCTCAGCGATTTCACGACGCTCTAAAACGGCTAGTTGACTCGCTATTTCAATGCCCGTTTGCTCAGCAATCTTTGCACAGGGGGTCACTAGAATAGTTTGCGAATCATGACCATGTTCAGCTTGAGATAGTAGGTCAGAAGCAATAAAAGCAGGATCTGCATCTTTATCGGCAATTACTAATACTTCAGATGGGCCTGCTGGCATATCAATCGCAGCACCTGCAAAGTCGTTACTGACTTGGCGTTTAGCTTCAGTAACAAATGAATTGCCAGGGCCAAATATTTTATCTACCGGTTTAATAGTCTCTGTTCCGTAAGCTAATGCTGCAATTGCTTGTGCACCTCCTACAGAATAGATTTCATTAACACCACATAGTGATGCCGCATATAATATTTCATCAGCTAGTGGCGGCGGTGAACACAATACTAAACGCGCACAACCTGCAATTTGTGCAGGCGCACCGGTCATGATCACTGTCGATGGCAATGGCGCACTGCCACCTGGAATGTACAAACCAACTGATTCAATTGCTTGGGTATGCATTTCACACACAACACCGGGCATTGTTTCAACACGTATGACATCTTGCTTTTGTGCTATGTGAAATTTAACGACTTGATCGTAAGCTACTTTTATCGCATTTTTTATATCACTACCAAGGCGTTCCGTCGCAGCATCAATATCTGTTTGCGTTAAGGTAAAGTTATCACCAGTTATTTTGTCAAAACGTTTGGTGTAATCAAGCAAAGCTTGATCACCATGTTGACGAATATTAGCAATAATCTCAGACACAGTAGCGGTTAAACCCGAAGAATCTGCCATTGCAGGGCGAGCAAGTAATTGAGCTTGCTGTTCAGGTGTTAGTTGTTCCCAGTTGACCGTTTGCATTGCCATTTTTTATACTACTCCATCATTTTTTCAATAGGTAATACTAGAATTGAACTCGCGCCTAATGCTTTTAATTGTTCCATCGTTTCCCAGAACAAGTTCTCTTTACTTACAACGTGTAAAGCAACGTGATCTTCGCTTCCGGCTAATTCCATCACGGTTGGTAAATCAGAACCTGGTAATAGATCAGTAATGGCCGCTAGATTAGCCTTAGGTGCATTCAACATGATGTATTTAGATTCTTTTGCTGTTTGTACACCGTCAATACGCGTAAGGATGCGATTCACTAAGTCTTGTTTAGCGTCAGTTAATGGTTTGTCACGTTGCATTAATACAGCAGTAGAACGGTAAATCACTTCTACTTCCTTTAAGCCGTTCGCTTCTAAGGTTGCACCAGTCGAAACTAAGTCACAAATTGCATCGGCTAGTCCTGCGCGAGGCGCAACTTCAACTGAACCTGTTAACATACAAGAGGTATAAGGAACATTGGCTTCTGCCATAAAACGTTTCAAGATGTGAACATAAGTTGTTGCGATACGTAGGTTTGCTAAAGATTGCACACCTTGATAATCAAAATCATTGTCAACGGCTAGAGAGAAACGACATTCACCAAAGGCTAACTCTTTTACTACTTTATGTGCTGTTGGTTCGTTAGCAACTTTACGCATCATGCTTTCTTCTTCAAGCACGTTTTGACCAATAAAACCCAAATCAACTACACCATCCATTACTAGCCCTGGGATATCGTCATCGCGTACACGAAGGATATCAATTGGCATATTGTCACTGTGTGCTATTAAACGTTGGGTATTTAAATTAATTTTAATTCCACAGGCTTTTAATAATTTAACCGTGTCATCACTTAGACGACCTTTTTTCTGTATTGCGATTCTTAAACGTTGCTCTGACATAAACTCATTTCCTTGCATTTAAAACTAAAAAACCCTCGGGAGGTTTACTTCCGAGGGTTTAAATTTGGGTAACCACTGGAAGCACACAACATCTCTTCCAAGAAAAATCCTGAAAGATTAGGTAATATGATGGTGATGTGCTTTCAGATTTACTTTCTTCATGGTGATTAAAACTCTGTAATTTAATTGACACTAAGCCTACCAATCTCAATCCAAAATGTGAAACTATTTTTGGACATATCTAAGTCCAATTTGGAATAATTATGCAAAAACTTTGATTATTCACTCGTAATAGATTCATTTTCACTATTTTGTATCTCTATTTGTTCTAATTTTTCTCTTTCGGCTTTAGAAATATATTTGCTCTTTGTGTTAGGCGCAGCTTTTGCATTAATCTTTTTCATACGTTTTTTGAGGATGCTATTTAGTTTCTTTTTGCGATTCATGTTAAAACCCTTATTAATATGAGTTGTATTGTAAAGAGTCTAGGGATAAATTCAAAGTTCAATTTGATTACAATGACAAACGTTTTATCCATTAACGCACACAATCTGAGTAGGAGGGGATATGAGTCAACATCTCATTAATGACTTCATCAACAGAACCTATGTGTTTAAACCTTTTCAAACTAATAAAATGTCCACCGGTAAGGTAGTCAAATATCAAGCATCTAACCGTAACAATAATGCCTCACCTGAAGATATAGAAGAAAGTGTGCATTTTCTGAAACCCATTAGAGCCACTAAAAAAACAGAACAAGAAGAAATACCAGAAACAAAACATATCGATATCACCATCTGATGGTTAACTCTACTACTCGGTGTGATGAGTGTAATCAAACATATTGTTTAATAACTGTATTTTTCAACAACTATATCGTTCAATAACTACAAGAGAATTACTTATTTTTCTTACGCTGATGGTAATTAGATAAGCCAGTAGGAATGACCTTCGGGAACTTCTTGGTTGATTTAATCAAATGTTTAATCGCTAACAAGGGATGTCTAAGCAACATCTTAGGCCCTGCATAACGCATCACCACTTGTGCCTGTTGCCTAAATTTAGGTTTATAACAATGAATAGGGCAGTGCTTACAAGCAGGTTTGTTATCACCATAAACACATCTATCTAATTTTTGTTTTGCATGTTCGATCAGTGCTAAGCATTGTTCACAAACACAATGCTGATGGTGTGCTTTACAATAAATCGTCGTCATCGCTCGAATAGTATTAAGTTCGACAGTTAAATGAGGTGTTAATAAAACTGCCTTCTTTTGTTCTGTCATTGTGTCCCCGTGGTTTCCCGTTGTAATGGCTCTATGCAATAGTGCTAGTTATGGCGCAATGATAGTTATGTTGTTATGAGTAAAGACTGTTTGTATTTTTTACTGCGTACTAAAGCATGTTCAGTTTAAGATTATTAACGTAGAATATTATACATTATTCAACGGCAGAGCTTAATAAATTGATTGCTTCATTTTTTTCTTCAACAGGCGCACTTGCCAATATTCTTCCTCACTTTATTGGTCGAGACGCTCAAGTTAAAATGGCCGAGTCCGTTGACCAAGCGATTAAGCAACAAAGTGCATTAGTAGTCGAAGCAGAAACAGGCACCGGTAAAACGTTTGCTTATTTAGCGCCTGCATTATTAAATTTAGATAAAAGCTTAGGGCAAAAACTAGTTATCTCAACGGGCAGTAAAGCACTACAAGAACAATTGTACTTAAAGGATCTCCCTCTTTTATTACAAGCCACTAACTTCACAGGACATTGCACTTTATTAAAAGGGCGTGCGAACTATCTTTGTATTGAGCGACTTAATCGCTTTATGCTTGAAACGCGTTTCAAACAACCTAACCTGCATAATGAATTAGTCGCTATTAAAGATTGGTCTATTAGTACCGGTACAGGTGATATTGCAGAAGTTGATGATTTGCCTGAAGATGCAATGATCATTCCCTCAATTACCAGTAGTAATGATAATTGCCTCGGTAAAGAATGCCCAAGTTATGAAGATTGTTTTGTTGTAAAAGCAAGAACCAAAGCGATGGATGCAGATGTTATCGTTATTAATCATCATCTGTTTTTTGCCGATTTAGCAGTGAAAGAGACTGGCTTTGGTCAATTAATACCAGAAGCTGATTGTTATATATTTGATGAAGCCCATCAACTGCCAGACATTGCCAGTCAATATTTTGGTGAAAGCTTATCAAGTAAACAACTCACTGAACTAGCCAAAGAAATCGACTTTGTTTATCGTACCGAATTAAAAGAAGCCAAACAGATGGCAAAAGCGGCTGAGCAATTACGCGCTGCATCTTTAGATTTTAGGCTCGCCTTTGCAATCGAAAAAGGCTCAGGTAGTTGGCGTGACAAAAGTAAAGATCGCGCGATGCAAATGCACGTCACACGTTTACAACAAGTCATGGGCTTTTTAAAACAAGTATTGACCGAGCGTTTGGGTAAAAGCGAAGTACTAGATCACTGCTTTGAAAAAATTAATCAATACAGTTTATTGTTTGAACGCTTAAATAACACCCATGAAAGCGGATTCAGTTATTGGTATGAATGTACTAAGCAGCACTTTTCATTGAATATCACGCCGCTCAGTGTCGCTACTCGTTTTCAAACCGAGTGTCAAAAAAAGCAAGCAAGTTGGATATTCACCTCCGCTACTTTGTCGGTTAAAGGGGAGTTTAAACATTTCACCCAGTTACTTGGGTTAACTGCAGCTAATTGCTTACAATTAAGTAGTCCTTTTGATTATGCAACACAAAGCCTTTTTGTGGTTCCTCGATTAATACCAGAACCGGGTACTCCTGGATTAGCGGCTAAATTAGTTGATATGTTATCGCCTGTTATTAATGCCAGTAAAGGGCGCTGTTTTTTCCTCTGTACCAGCCACTCGATGATGAATCAGCTCGCACAAGCTTTTCGTGAATCGTTAACTTTACCTGTTTTATTGCAGGGTGAAAAAAGTAAACAAGCCTTGTTAGATGAATTCATTACTCACGGTAACGCATTATTGGTGGCAACGGGCAGTTTCTGGGAGGGCGTTGATGTACGTGGGCAAACGCTATCTTGTGTGATTATCGATAAAATCCCTTTTTCTTCACCTGAAGAGCCTTTACTAAAAGCACGCATGGAAGATGCCGAGTTGAAAGGGGGTGACCCATTCTTTGACGTACAATTACCACAAGCGGTGATTACTTTAAAACAAGGCGTTGGGCGGTTGATTAGAGCGGAACAAGACAAAGGTGTGTTAATTGTTTGTGATACACGTTTAGTGAGTCGAAAATATGGCAATCTTTTCCTTAATAGTTTACCTTGCATGCCGCGAACTAGAGACCTTAATAAGGCAATCGATTTTCTTACTTTAATTGAATAAACTAATCGAATAAACTAACGCTATTTTATTGACTCGTTTTTAACAAGCATGATTGAAATGCTTTAACACTAAAACGGCCGAAATAATCGATAAGCTAACTCTCTGGTGACCAGTTTCTAATTTTTTATAATTTAACTTAATGACGGTAAACAACAGTTATTTAACCGTAACGCCGGACACTTTCTCACATTCATTAAATAGGCGATTTATGTCATCTACATACAATATTCTGTGCATTGATTCTTCAACAGAAGCATGTTCGGTTGCAGTATTAACTAAACAAGCAACCATTTTCCAACGCTTTATGCTGGCTCCTCGAGAACATACTCAACGCATATTACCAACCATTGATGAGGTGATTAAAGAGGCAAGCTTATCGTTATCAGATATCGATGTGATTGCTTACGGCCAAGGACCAGGTAGTTTTACCGGGGTTAGAATTGGAATCAGTATTGCTCAAGGACTCGCATTTGGGTTAGAAAAGCAAATGGTTGGTGTTTCGACGTTACAAGCAATGGCACAGGAAGCATTAACGCTTAGTTTGGCTCAGCAAGGAACAAACACAAAACCTATTCATATTTATGCTGCTATTGATGCTCGTATGGGCGAAGTTTATTTTGCTCATTATCTTAATGTAAATGGTGTCATGGTATTACAGGGTAAAGAAACGGTCGTCAAACCACAGAACTTGATCAATTCAATGTCTGCAACAGGTGATTCAATTCAACCAAACAGTTTATTAGTTGGTACTGGGTGGGCTGCATATCCTGAGCTATTAAATGCGTTTCAAACCTGCCATGTTTCTGATGTTTTATACCCTAATGCTGCATTTATGTTGCAATCTGCTAGCGAATTAATCGCTAAGAATGCTGCTGTTGACCCTGAAAATGCTACACCTATCTATTTACGTGACACTGTCACGTGGAAAAAGCTACCAGGTCGCGAATAATTGTCTATAATGCAAATATAGAGAATGCAAATATAAATAGTGCAAATATAAATAACATCCACTTAGAGGTAGTTCTAATAACCTATGGCCATTTATAATAATGTTGCAATGACAAATAGCCCGATAAACACGGGTAAACTGTCGCAAGTTAAAAAAGATGACAATACGCCACCCGTTAGCGAAATTAGTCCTGTCTCTAAGAAAACTGACTCAACTGCATTTTCTTTAGTGCTTTCCACAGAGCAACAAGAGTCGATAAACGATACCATTGGTTATGATCAACCAAGCGCAAAAGAGCGTGGTGCATTAGATGCATACCATCAAGTAGCAACACAACAAAAACGTGAACAAGTAATTGATAGCATGAGCTTTCATTTTGTAGTTTAACTGAATTTGTATCTCGTATTAACTACCACTAAACTGAACCTTAAACCTTTATTACAGTCTATTAATTCCTCTATTTATAATCTCTTAGGTTAATTATGTTGCGTCATTTTATACTGTCACTGACATTAATATTTGCTATCTCTCCCTTTAAATCTATTGCAAATACTTACCCGATTCCACTCTCTCTGTCTCAAATCGATGTGCTAGCGCACTTGATCTGGAAAAATGAAGGTGTCGGTAAAAAGGAGCATCTTACGGTCTGGAATAGAGATGAAGATTTTCCTTCGATGGGAATCGGGCATTTTATTTGGTATCCAACGGATAAAAAAGGACCCTACATCGAGCAATTCCCTGCTTTACTTGATTATATTATTAGCAAGGCCGTCCCCGTCCCCAAGTGGTTAATTAACGCAAAAACAGCTCCTTGGAAAACAAGAGAAGAATTTTATCGTGAATTTAATAATGAAAGCCTCACTCAATTAAGGCAATTAATGCAAGATACTGCTGCATTACAAGCTCAGTTTATTATTAAACGCTTAGAAAAAGGTATTCCTGCTATCTTAGCGAATAGCACTAAAAAACAAAGAGTTAAAATAAATCAAAGCCTAGATGCATTAAAAGCAACACCCGAAGGTATTTTTGTTTTATTAGATTATATTAACTTTAAAGGTGAAGGCATCTCTGATAAGGAAAAATATCAAGGTCAGGGTTGGGGCTTAAAACAGGTTTTGTTGGCGATGCCAGATCAAACTGATAATGTATTACGTAGCTTTGCTTTAGCTGCCGATGAAATGCTCACAAGGCGTGTTAAAAATGCACCGAGAGATGAACTAATGTGGTTAAAAGGATGGAGAGTGCGTATTCATCATTACCCCTCATTAAACATTAACGCTAACAACATTCAATAATGTAACAGGATCTTTAGCACGCAATTAATCTGATTAAATATTATCTGTATTAACGTTAAGACTTGCGAATTGATCCTTGCACTTCATCAACAAATTTTTTCTTTGTTAATACAACAGTTGATTGTATTAACTTTCTGATTTTATCCTTTTGTCATTATTTGAGTATTGATTTTTTCATTTTTTCTATACAATAATAAAAATTTCATTAATAAAAAACCACTATTACAAGGTCCTATTATGTTATATCGAGTTATGCGCAGTTTATTATTCAAGATGAATCCAGAAAAAGCTCATGATCTTTCAATTAAACAGCTCAAATTAACACACGGTACATTATTAGATCTTTTATACCGCCAAAAAGTACAACATCGCCCGGTGCAAGTTATGGGGTTAACATTTCCTAATTCACTTGGACTTGCTGCCGGTCTTGATAAAAATGCTGAATGTATTGATGCCTTTGGTGCAATGGGTTTTGGTCATATTGAAGTGGGAACTGTTACGCCAGTTGGGCAACCGGGAAACCCTTCTCCTCGTTTATTTCGTGTATTAGAAGGTGAGGGGATCATCAACCGTATGGGGTTTAATAATGACGGTGTAGATAACCTGATTGAAAATGTAAAAAATAGCAATTTTAAAGGTGTTATTGGAATCAACATAGGTAAAAACATCCATACTCCTGTAGAACAAGGCAAGCAGGATTATTTACTGTGCATGGATAAAGTTTACCCATACGCTGGTTATATTGCAGTCAACATTTCGTCACCTAATACTCCAGGGTTACGTTCTTTACAATATGGTGAAGCATTAGATGATTTATTAGATTCATTAAAAACACGCCAACAAGAACTTGCGGAAAAGCATGGTAAATATGTGCCAGTCGCCTTAAAAGTTGCGCCCGATTTAAGTGACGAAGAGATTGAGTCTATTGCTCAATCATTATTGAAATACAAAATAGACGGTTTAATTGCAACCAACACAACATTAGACCGAGCAATGGTTAAAGGTATGTCACATGCTTCAGAAGCAGGTGGTTTGAGTGGAAAACCTGTACAAAGTAAAAGTACTGCCGTGATAGCTAAATTTGCACAACATCTTAATGGGCAAATACCAATCATAGGTGTAGGTGGTATCGATAGTGTTATTGCAGCAAAAGAAAAAATTAATGCCGGCGCAAGCTTGGTGCAAATATATTCAGGTTTTATCTATCAGGGACCATCATTAGTTAAAAATATTGTTAACTACATTTAAAAATATGGCTGCCAAGTAAACGACATAATCATGTTGCTTCGCTAGTACAGCAACATGAAATATGAACGGCCCTTGAAATAAAAGTAATTGCCCTAAGTATTTAACGTTACTTTATTAAAGGCCAGTGCCTTTTAAATTTAAGGTTAAGTGATAGTGATAGAACATGAGGAGAAAGTAATGGATTATATTCCAAAAGCAGAATGGCAGTGGGTCTTTGACCAGCAACAGGGAAAGCTATCTGTTGTCGACCGTGAGCGAACCTTCCCAATTGTTTACGAATCCAATATGTTACGTTTACGAGAAAGCCAAATGTTGTCGTTTACCGTTGATGATGTCACGCGTTATATTGAGTTGTTTGAAAGTGAATCATTAAGTCACTTTGAAGAGTCTCTACGTTGTAAAATAATCTTACATTTAATCGCAATAGATCTATTTCACAAACCAATGATGCCTAAAAGTTGGTTATTTCAAACATCAGAGCATCAACAAATACAATATAATAATGGCGAGTTAGCTATCTTAACGACCTCTGGGGTACCTGAGTCTGCTAAGTACATGGTATTGGAACAACAGGACAATTTTTGCTTATGTATGCTATTCGATGAACGTCATACTTTTTCTAATGGAAAAATATTCAAACAATTTCAGATCATTAAAGTCACCGCTGACAAATTAACGCCATGTTTAGAATCACAACCACAAGAATGGATTTCATTTCAAAATGCGGGCTAATTTTATGATTAGTTTTATGAGTAATTTTTCACTTTTACTTTTGTAATAAAAAACCGCTTATTAAGCGGTTTTTTATTAATGTTTGATAGTCGAATCACTCCATTCGGCTTAGAAAAACTAAACAGATCACTTCAACGTTCAAATATTAATCGTTACGTTTAGTTACTTCTAATAAATGGTAACCGAACTGTGTTTTAACTGGGCCTTGTACTTCGCCTACTGGCGCACTGAACACAACTTTATCAAATTCAGGTACCATCATACCAGGACCAAATTCACCTAAATCGCCACCTTGTGCACCCGATGGGCAAGATGAATGTTGTTTCGCAACTGAAGCAAAATCAGTACCTGCTTCGATTTCGTTTTTTAATGTTAAGCATTGTTCTTCTGAGCTAACTAATATGTGACGTGCTTGAGCTAAAGCCATGGTAATTCCTTAAATGGTATAAAAGAGCTCGATTGTAACGGCAGAAAGTATAAGGTGCAAATATCAGTGTTCATGTGTATTGATTTTTTATAAATTATATTAATTTTAATACTTGCATATTAAAATTAAAGTCATATTATGTCGAAAAGCTGTTATTTATATTGCTCACATATCACGCGTAAATAACATCAACAAAGCCATTTATTGTGGCGTAATATTTATTAATGAGGTCAGCATGAAACGTATTGCATTATTTTTATTAACTAACTTAGCCGTTATATTGGTGTTAGGTATTGTATTAAGTATTGTTTTTTCAGTTACTGGAATGGACTCTCGAAGTATCGGTGGGCTATTGATGCTAGCAACAGTATTTGGTTTTGGTGGTTCATTCATTTCATTAGCTATGTCCAAGTGGATGGCAAAGAGAAGCACAGGAGCGGTGGTTATTACTTCCCCTAGTAATGAAACCGAACGTTGGCTACTACAAACAGTCACAAGACAAGCCAAACTAGCAGGTATTAAGACACCTGAAGTGGCAATTTATAATGCTCAAGATATGAATGCCTTTGCTACCGGCATGAAAAAAAATGATGCGTTAGTGGCGGTTAGTACTGGTTTGTTACAGCAAATGACACGTGATGAAGCCGAAGCTGTTTTAGCTCATGAAGTCAGTCATGTTGCAAATGGAGATATGGTAACCCTTGCGTTAATCCAAGGCGTAGTTAACACCTTTGTTATTTTCCTAGCACGTGTTATAGGTGGTTTAATTGATAATGCAATGCGTAATAATAATGAAAATTCGGGGCATGGTTTCTCTTATTACATCATTGTATTTATATTAGAGATGGTATTTGGTGTACTTGCAAGTACGATTGTTATGTACTATTCACGTCAACGTGAGTTTAAAGCTGATTCAGGCTCTGCTTCACTGGTTGGTAAAAATAAGATGATTGCCGCATTACAAAAACTGCAAAGAACATCTGAGCCACAACTAGAAGGCAGCTTAATGGCATTTGGCATATCGGGTAAAAAGAAAAGTAGCTTCTTTATGTCACACCCTCCACTAGAAGATCGTATTAAAGCCTTACAAAATAGCCAGGTGATGTAACCTTATAAAGGTATCAAAGTATGAAAGCATCAAGACTATAAAGGTCTAAAAGGAATAAGGAGCTAAGTTTATTTAAATCTATCATTAGTTAATTATACTGTTAGTTAATTTTTTGTATTTTGCTCCGCAACCGGTATTTATAGCGTGTAACTTTTTATGCGCTATTTTTTTATCTGTTTTACTGTAAAATCAATGCTCTCCTAATTTAATCTGATGTGCTCGCTATGAATACCTATATCGACAAATGCCTAAAAATTGTCAGTTCTCTATGTCTTACTCTATTGATAGTGGCATGTACCCCGTATCAAAAGCCGCTGACTATCGGTGCGTCACCTTGGCCAAATTTTGAGTTTGCTTTTTTGGCAGGTGAACTGGGCTACTTAGATAAAGATAAATATTCATTACTTGAACTTACTTCTCCTACTAGCGTCATTCAAGCTTTTCAGACAGCGAAACTCGATGTTGCTTTTCTTTCATTGGATGAAGTGTTAACGCTAGTCGCTTTAGGAATCGATTTAAAAATAATATCAGTGATTGATCGTTCTAGAGGAGGAGATGCGTTAATGGCCAAGCCCGAAATAAAGTCACTGGAAGAATTAAAATGGCACTCTATTGGTTATGAAAACAAAGCAGCTGGCGCCTTGTTATTAGATAAAGTTTTTTCGCTAACGGACTTAAATAATCAGACCGTACAACTCTTTGAAGTCAAACAAAATGAACTTAAGGATGCTTATTTACGTGGTGATATAGATGCCTTAATTGTTAAAGAGCCGGTAAAACAACAATTATTAGCATTAGGAGCAAGAGAACTTATTAACTCTAAATCCTTAAGTTTACCCATTATTAATCTAATGGTCGTTCGAGGTAGTTTACACCAAGAAAAAGAAGTGCAAATAACGCACTTTCTAAAACAATTTTATCGTGCTCAAGCATTCTATGAGAAGCATACAGCTGAAGCTTTAGCCAGCATGTCAGTAAGGTTGCAATTATATCCTTATACTCTGAAAAATGCCTTTGAGAATACGCATTTTATTCCGCCTAAAGAGGCGTTAATGTTCTTATCTGGTTCACCTTCAAATATGCAACTGCGAGCACAAGAATTAAGTAAGTTGATGAGTGATAAAAGGATGTTAAGTCAAATACAAACAAACTTAGCGACGCTAATATCAACAGGTATCTTAGAGCAGGCAATTTATGAATAAAATTCGTAGAATTTCACTATTAATCATATTGCCCGCAATATTTCTGAGCATATTCTTTGTTTTTCAAACGATCATCTTTATTCAAGATTTTCGTCAAAGTCAAGACCAGTTATATGTCGAAGCGGAGCAAGACATCAAAGGTTTAGCTGGGCAATTACAAACCTCATTATCTAATGCTTTAATGCGCCTTGAAAAGGCGCGTGCACAAGATTTTGTCTCCACTGCTGCATTAAATGAAAATGTACAAACGGTAGCTGTGATTGACAAAAATCAACAAATTATTCTTAGCAATAACTTCCGTGAAAAATACATGTTTTCAAAACTACAACTTGAACGTTATGAAGGTGCCGTATTAAATCGTGTTATTAATGATAATGAAATTGTAGTCAAATATTTCAAACAAAGTAAAGAGTTAGTAGTTTATGCGCCTTTACAAATGATCTCTAAAGGTAATAGCTTAAACCGCAAATTTAATGGCATTATTTTTATACGCTATTCATTAGAGAGTGCCTACAGTGAGCTAACACACAGTAAGCTAATCGAGCTTATTAAGCAGTGTGCCTTATTGTTACTGACGGTCAGCTTATCCGTATATTCGCTCAATAGCTTGGTGATAGTCCCACTTAAAAGCCTTGTAACTCAGATGCGTAACTATGATTTAACAAATTTATCGGAATTAACTGATAAAGGCGTTGGCGAAATAGGATTTTTGCAGCGCACTTTTTCTGAATTAATTGTCAGCGTATCCGATAATATGAACGAGCTAGCTGGTAGTGAACAGCGTTTATTATACGCACTCAGAGGCGCACGAGACGGCGTATGGGATTGGGATATAAAACGTGACCATGTATTTTTTTCCAATCGTTGGAAAGAGATATTAGGTTATCAGCCGGAAGATATAAATGCAGACATTACAGAGTGGGAAGCTCGTATTCATGATGATGATCTTTACAATGTGTTTAATGACTTTTGCGAGCACTTTGTAGGGCGAGACTCATTTTTTGAAAACTCTCATCGAATACGCTGCAAAAATGGGGAATACCGTTGGGTATTAACGCGAGGGCAAACAGTATCTTGGGATAGCAAAGGTAATCCGCTACGTGTGATCGGCACTATGATTGATGTTTCGGCTTACAAGGTATTGCACACCTCAATCAAATATCAGACGCAGTATGATGAAGTGACTGAATTACCAAACAGATCTGGTTTAATCGCTCATATTTCAGATGAAAATATCAGGCAAGAGAACAATGGATTATTTGGTGCGTTAATATTAATTGATGCACAACAGTTCTCAGCAATTAACGAACTTGATGGCAACCACAAAGGGGATCAACTATTAAGTTTAATTGCAAGGCGATTAGAAACACACATTAGTGTGCCCGATTATGTTGCTCGTTTACGAGGTTGTGAATTTGTTATTGTCTTATCTGATTTACATTCAGACCGCGAGCAAGCGGCTCAAATATCGATACGTTTTGCTGAGCAGGTTGCGTTAACACTCAAACAGCCGTTCAATTTAATGAGTGAAAAGCTCACCTTGAAATTTGCCTATGGGATTACGCATTTTCCAAGTGAAGGCTTGCAAGCAGAAGATGTACTTCGCCAAGCATCAATGGCAATGAAAACAGCACAGGCTAATCCATTAAATAATATTAGCTTTTTTGCAAAAGAAATAGAGGAAAAAATTAATCGTACACATCAATTACAAAGTAAAATACGTCAAGGGTTAGATAACAATGAGTTTACACTTTGCTTTCAGCCTCGTACCGATAGTAACAACAAGCTAGTTGGGGCAGAAGCGCTTTGCCGTTGGTATCAAGGTGACAATACTTGGGTTGAACCTGCACATTTTATCCCTGTAGCAGAAGAGTCTGATTTGATTATTCCTCTAGGAGAGTGGGTTCTTTTAAATGCTTTTACTCAATTGAAAGATTGGGTTGATGCGGGATTACCACAAAGCTTTAAAACTTTATCACTTAACGTGAGTCCTAAACAATTATTACAAGATAACTTTATCGAGACCATTGAACTGTATTTATTACAAACAGGTGTAGAGCCAAGCTTGATTGAAATAGAGATTACTGAGACAGTGTTAGTTTCTCACACTGATTTGATTATTAATAAATTGCATAAGCTATGCGGGCTTGGTTTTCGATTCGCTATTGATGACTTTGGTACGGGTTACTCTTCATTTCAATACTTAAGTATATTGCCGGTTTCAGCGCTTAAAATTGATCAGTCTTTTATTGTTAATTTGATGCAACAACACAGTCAACAACTGATTGTGACCGCTATTATCAATATGGGTAAATCTCTTAATCTAGAGGTCGTGGCTGAAGGAGTCGAAACTCAGCAGCAATTAGACTTTTTGATTGAGAAGGGATGTAGTCAATTCCAAGGCTATCTAGTGAGTGCACCGTTAACGACTATTGATTTCCAAAAATTATTAAATAATATGAAACAAAAAGAAAATAAATTTGAAAATTCGACAATCAAACTTGAGAAGCCTAATAGTTAATGAAAAATATTTATAAACTCTATTTATGCTGTTTACTGAGTCTTGTTTCAAGCAACGTAGTTGCAGATGTAAGCTTTGAGATAAAAGGCATCAAAGACAATAAAGCCAGTTCAAATCTAAAAGTTTTTTTAAATGGCCTATCGGTACCAGACAATGCCGATAATGAGACCTATTTGAATGAAGTTGTTGCAATAGGCAAAGAAAGTTTGGTGGCATTAGGGTATTACCAAGCAAAAATTACCCCTTCAGTGACTGGTGATGAGAACAAGCAAACCGTTACTGTTGATGTAGATCTTGGGACTCGCACCACAATTTCAGCCGTTGATTTACGTATTACCGGGGAAGCGTTACACGATAAAAACTTTCAGCAACTAATGCTTAACTTTCCGATCAAGGAAGGTGATTTTTTAGACCACGGTGAATACGAATCAGCTAAAAGCCGCGCCAGAAGTTTGGCGTTGCGCTATGGTTTTTTTGATGCAAAATATACTAAGTCTTCAGTTGAAGTGACGCAAAAAAACAATACCGCGATTATCCATTTGTGGTTTGAAAGTGGTAGACGATATCAGTTTGGTGATTTGATTTTTGACCTAGAAACTCCTGCTAAAGAGTTTGTCAAATCATTACTTAATTTTAAACCAGGAGACCCATTTGATACCGGAATACTAAATGCCTTCAATCAAGATCTAAACGATACCGGATATTTTAAAAGCATCACAATTTTACCCGACATACAAAAAAAGCAAGGTCGATTGATCCCTTTGCACGTCTTAACTTATATGCAACCAGAAGACTCATTTAACGCAGGTTTAGGCTTTAGTACCGACGAAGGTGTTCGTGGAAAATTTCGTTGGACACGTCCATGGATCAATCAATATGGCCACTCGTTTGAAACCAATATTACCGCTTCAGTCCCCAAACAGGAAGCGTCTGCCACCTATAAAATCCCCTTAGAAGATCCGCTTTATAACTACTTTTCAATTCAAGCGGGTTATAAAGTACTCGACCAAAACGATACCGATACTAAACAATCTGTAGTTGGTTTTAATCGTCATTGGCGTTTAGATAATGATTGGTTACGTACTATTTATCTTCGATTTGATAATGAATCGGGTACCCAAGGTCAGCAGGAGTTCTCTACCTCATTAGTTTTACCTGGTATTAGTTTTAGTCGAATTAGGAGTAAAGGTGGAATCAATATCGATTGGGGTGACAAACAGTTAGTGTATTTTGAGTTTGCGAATGAAAGTTTATTATCTACGGCTGATGCGATCAAAGTCTACGGGCAAACTAAATTTATCAGAACCTATAGTGGCCATCAGTTTATAGCGTCAGCTGAAGCCGGCGCTATTTTCTCTGATTCAATCTATAACGTGCCTTCATCGATGCGTTTCTTTACCGGAGGGGACCAAAGTATCCGAGGTTATGATTACGAGGAAGTGGCGCCTAGGGATTCCGAAGATTATTTAATTGGTGGTTCATACCTTGCGACAGCAAGTCTTGAATATCGCTTTCCAATCGCCCCAAATTGGAAAATAGCTGCATTTTCCGATGTCGGTACAGCAACTGAAGATTTTTCTGAACCTCTTTCAGTAGGCACGGGTGCCGGTATTGTGTGGGCATCGCCCGTAGGACCTATTCGTTTTTATGTTGCCGTACCATTAACTGATACCGGTGATGCATTCAAGATTCATTTAATGATTGGACCTGAACTATGAGTTTTCTATTGTTAAGTACAAAATATCTTAAACGAATTTTCTTTACTCTTTTTGTTTTCATTATTTTAGTCATATTTGTTACTGGTTTGGGTGTATTTACGCATCAAGGTAATAACTTTATTTTTAATACCCTACAAAAATTTGAACCTAGATTAACCATATCATTAAAGCAGGGCAGTCTTTTTTATTCCCCTGTTTATGACAAAATTCGTTGGGCCGATGGTGATGCGTTATATGAGTTCAACGAACTTAGTTACGAATTTGATTGGAATTGTCTAATAGAAGAGCTGTGCCTTGAATCATTAACTATCGCAAGTACAGATATTAATATACCAGAGACAGAAACACCTGCAGAACCGGAAGACCCAAATGCAGCGCCTTTTGTTTTAGAGTTCCCTTTGCCTGTTAATATTAAAGATCTGGCTATTAACAATACCCATATCAAGGTGGCAGGTGTTGAGATCGATCTTAAACAGCTATTATTAAAAGCTGAGGGACAAGACAATAATTTAGCACTCAAAACCAGTATTAAAGGGTTAACCGTTATTTTAGCGGATGCACAAGTTGATGACGCAACCAAAACGAGCACTTCCCAAGCAAAACAACAAACACGCCAACAACTGCTCTCAAGTTTCCCCGCTATTTTAACTGATGAAACGTTACCTGAAATTATCTTACCTGTTAATTTAACGGCTAAGCAATTTGATCTGCAGGGCTTTAAACTAATCCAAAACAAAAAAGACTTAGTTTCTATCAATCAACTGAATAGCCAATTCACTTTTTTTGGTTCTAAATTAACTATCGGACAGTTTTCCCTAGACTTGCCAGAAGCGGATCTAGTAATCACAGGAGATATTGACCTTAGCCAACGTTACCCGATGGATTTAGCCGTACAAGCAACACTCAAGGAAATTAAAGATCTTCAGCCTACTGCATTATTAAAAGGCCAAAAAATAACGTTAAACAGTCGAGGCGATTTAGGCGAGTTACATTCTTCAATTACATTGAGCCAATTAATTAATGCAAAAATTGATAATACAGTGGATTTATACAGTGAAAACTTACCACATCAATTAACCGTCAAGTGGGAGCAATTCAACTGGCCCTTATCCGGCGAACCTGAAATCTCTAGTAACAAAGGTTACCTTGCCAGTAAAGGCACTTTAAACAATTACCAATTACAACTTGATAGTCACCTTAACCTGACGGATTTACCGCCTGCGGATATCAATTTAGTGGGTAACGGTAATTTACAATCCTTTGATTTATCAACGTTGATGATTAAAGCATTACAGGGTGATATACAACTTAACGGCAATCTAAACTGGCTAAATAATCTTGCGTGGAAGGGGGATTTAAGTATTAATGACATTCACTTTAATAAATTGAGTGAAGATTATCCTGGTCAATTAAGTGGTCATATTCAACATTCTGTCAGTGTGCCGTTAACCGACAACAAACAAGCAGCCTGGGCTTTTAATTTACCTGTTATAGACCTTAATGGCTCCTATCTAGAGCGCCCATTAACGATTAAGGGCAAAGCTAGCGGTAATGCTAAACAAGGTTTTAGCATTAATAATTTAGCGATTAATAATGCTGAAAATTCAATGTTAGTGAATGGTAAAGTTGCAGATAAAAATGACCTGAGTATCGATTTAGATATTCAAAACCTAACTAACATCATTGTAGATAGCCGCGGTAAAATTAAAGGTAAGGTTAACTTAGCGGGCAGCATCGATAAAATTGAAATAGACAGTAACTTAGATGTCGAAGATTTAAGTTATTTAGATAATGATATTGAAGCATTAAACATAACAGGGCAAGCCACCTTATCTGAGTTGCCTGTTGCTAACCTTGCCATTAGTGCCAAGAATATTAGAAGTAATGGTCAAAAAATAGATTCAATCAAAATAGAGCTTAAACCTAATGCGGTCGCCGATAAAAAAGTTCAGCATCAAGTTAATGTCGATTTAAAAAGTAAAATGGTCAACTCCGACTTAACGGTGCTTTTTGAACAGCAGCTTAATAGTTGGTCGGCTATTTTAAATAAGGGAGTTATTGAAACGGCACAGGGATTATTAGTGTTAAAAGACCCATTCACTGTAACCACAGAGCAAGAAACAATAAATTTAACCGCTCATTGTTGGTTAGCAACGAATAATAACAAAGATCAAAATGGACAACTTTGTATTAAAAAATTTAGTGCAGGGGAAAACGGCGATATAGAAATCAATATTGATGACTTTTTACTTTCATCATTAACACCTTTTATTCCCGATACGTTAACACTTGAAGGTGCACTTGCTGCAAATGTAGATATATTCTGGAAAAATAATCAAAAACCAAGTATTGACCTATTGGTTAACGGTGATGCAATGGCTTTAAATATCAATACTGATAAAAACACCAAAGAAGTTATTCGTTATCCTGTAGAACAATTTCATATCGAAATGAAAACCGGCAAGCAACAAACTGACTTTAGTGTAAAAGCATTATCTGAAGGTCTTATTAACGCAAACGTTGAAGGTTATATAACACCTTATCAGACGACACCTGAAATCAATGCCTCGCTGAAATTATTAGTGCCTGATTTCGATAACTTTGCGATTTTAATTCCTCAAGTAGACAAGTTAACAGGACAACTACAAGCAGATATTAAGGTTAAAGGAAAACTTGAAAAACCTTCTTTAGCTGGACAGGTATTAATCGCTGATGCATCCGTGAGAGCGCCGAGTGCACCCTTACAAATTACTGATTTAAATGCAAAAGTAGATATAGATGACAATCAAGCAAAAATTGATGGTTACTTTTTCACAAACACCAAAAAAACCACTAAGAAAAAATCAAATTTACTACTTGATACCATAGTAGCAATTAAGGACACTGCAATAAGTACCATTAATATACCGCAACGTATTGCTAACATGCGTAATACAGATGCAGTTAATAAGGAAACTAATGGGCGTGCAGATATCAATGGTTTACTAGATTGGAATGAAGATTTGAAAGGCAAAATACACTTCGAAGCCGATCAGATGTTAATTCGAGATTATGGCAAAATAACGCTTTATGTGAGTCCTAATATTGATGTTATTTTAGATGAACACATCAATGTAGACGGAGTCATCAATGTTAATAAAGGAAACATTACAGTAAAAGAATTACCTGAAGGGGCCGTTAACGTCTCCAAAGATGTAATAGTTGTTGATGCCAAAAAGCAAGAGACTGGCGCTGATTTGCCTATTAAAATGAATGTGAAAGTATCATTAGGTGATCAACTCCGATTGCAAGCAATCGGTTTAGACTCTTATATTCACGGTGATCTCATTGTTAAAAAAGAACTGAAAAAAGACCTGACTGTTAATGGTGAACTAACCTTTTCTGAAGGAAGCTACAAAGCCTTAGCACAACAGCTAGTATTACAAAATAGTCGTATCGTTTTTCAAGGACAACCGGATGCGCCTTATCTGAACATTGAAGCTATACGTGATCCCAATGATACCCAAGATAACGTCACCGCTGGTGTACGTGTAACGGGAACGCCAGATCAATTACAGTTAACGATCTTCTCTGAACCTGCGATGTCACAACAGAATGCTTTATCATACATTACCCGAGGTTACTCTATTGCTAATGCTTCAAGTGATAGCAATAACAATCAACTTGCTTCTATATTAATAGATTTAGGGGCAGGCCAAACTGATGGTGTAATGGGGAACATCGGTAAAAGTGTTGGCATTAATGATTTATCACTCGCCTCTAGTGGGCAGGGTGATCAACAATCTGTAGGCATTAAAGGGACTATCGCACCGGGCGTTGAAGTCAGCTATGGTGTTGGTGTCTTCGACTCATTTACCATTTTTGCCATTCGCTATGAATTGTTTAAACAGTTTTATATAGAAGCTTCTAGTGGTTTGTATCAAGCGGTAGATGCTTATTATGAATGGGATTGGGATTAGTTAACTTTTTTAAAGGTAATATTGTTCCAATAATACAATCGACTTCACCATCAAATTGCTAAAGCTTTCAACTTTAATACTTGAGAGCTTTGGTCATTACTTGATCGCAATAACAAGTTGATTACAACAAATCATATTCATTTCAACCTTTGCCTATCGCTCGATTTATATCCTTCTTATGCCTTCACTTCAAAGTTTGACATCTTTTTACATTATCACTTTGAAGTTTTAATACCCCTTAAATAATCGGGGGGAGAGAACGTATTTTATCAACGCTTTAAATCACTTTTTATAGTCTAAATAATAATCTATTCGATTTAAATAATAAGCGCTGTGTAACATAACTGACAACTAACGAAGAAAATAATCGACTTTATCGACATTTTTGTGTGCTTCGACGTTGCTTATTATGTAATAGGTCTATATTCTAGACTCATCAATTATATAATAATACAAACATACAAATAAACACTATTTAAGGAGTTAGATTATGACTAAACCAGTCATCGGTTTCATCGGACTTGGCCTTATGGGCGGCAACATGGTAGAAAACTTACAAACACGTGGTTTTCAAGTTAATGTAATGGATCTTAATAAAGATGCAGTTGCTGCAGTTATTGCTCGTGGTAATGCAACTGAAGTTGCTACTGGAAAAGAATTAGCAGAAAAAAGTGATATTGTAATGCTTTGTCTTACAACGTCTAAAGTTGTAGAAATGGTTGTTTACGGTGATAACGGTATCCTATCTGGTATTAAAGAAGGTTCAGTATTAATTGATTTTGGTACTTCTATTCCAGCATCTACTCGTAAAATTGGTGCAGACCTTGCTGCTAAAGGTGCAGGTATGATCGATGCGCCACTTGGACGTACTCCTGCACACGCCAAAGATGGTTTATTAAACATCATGGCAGCCGGTGACTTAGAAACATTTAATAAAGTTAAACCTGTACTAGAAGAACAAGGTGAAAATGTATTCCACCTTGGTGCTTTGGGTGCTGGTCATACAACTAAATTAATCAATAACTTCATGGGCATGACAACAGTAACAGCAATGTCTCAAGCATTTGCAGTTGCAGATAAAGCAGGCGTTGATCGTCAACAATTGTTCGATATCATGTCGACAGGTCCTTCTAACTCACCATTTATGGGCTTCTGTAAAAAATATGCAGTAGATGGCGTAAGTGACTTAGGTTTCTCTATTGCTAATGCCAATAAAGATTTAGGTTATTTCTTAGAAATGGTTAAAGACTTAGGCACTGTTTCAGAAATTGCTGAAGGTACTTCTGCAAATCTACAAGCAGCAGTTGATGCAGATATGGGTAACGGAAATGTACCAGAAATCTTTGATTATTTTTTAAAACTAAATAAATAATACTCAAAAAAGCTATCACTACACTAAGCTTGATATAATAAAAGTGAAAACCTGATTTTATATCAACGAGTTAAATAGATATTTACAGTGCTGTTATTTTTGTGTTGTTCAAGGTTAACGACTCAACCATTAAGTAATTATTGGAAGATTGTTAAAGGTAAACAACCACAAAAGTAGCAGTGCTGTTTTTTTTTGTTTATGCTTATCTCTGTGAGGTTTTATTATCGACTAACAGATTTTCATGTGTAGTTTCTATTTAGCTGTTATGTAGTTGCTATGTAGTTTTCTGTGTAGCGTTCCAAGTACAACTACTGTACCTTTTCTGCTAAAAAAACAATGATTTCAATAAGGTAACTTTTAAAATCCCGAGCTCATTAGTTCGACCTTATTCCATTCCCTAGATTCAACATCGATAGTATACATCCTTTAAATGTAATCATGTTACATCATGCCTTGTACCGTTAATTCAGCAAATAGCTGATCATTATTGTTGGTTAAAATACATCACTTCTGGGCTAGAAATTCTGCTAAGGGACAACCATTCGACGCAATTTTTGCATTAAATTAGTGCATTATTCCTGACCAGTAATTGAGCATATTTGATGAACTTAATCACATTAACTGTATTGAATTTGTATTAGTGACGGAATAATGCATATGGATGGGTAATTGGCATCTAAGTATTTGTAGTACTTAATCAATAATATAACAGAGGAAAGTGTCATTTATCGTCATTAATTTTTATCGTTTCTACAATAAATAGTTGCTATATAAAGGAGGAGGAACCGGTTTTGAGTTACTTTAACAGTTGATCACAAAACCGATTTATCATTAATATTTATAAAGTAAACGGTACAATTATTTTGTTAAACATTATTAACATCAGCTTATTAATTAATGAATTAATACCTTACTTAAGCCCTT